>Ga0115000_10005456_pt1 | contig 10191 bp, 7 predicted proteins | sample ArcticOcean_MG_C_6_FD_89690 | JGI IMG/M metagenome (GOLD analysis project Ga0115000, IMG submission 89690) | Marine microbial communities from western Arctic Ocean - ArcticOcean_MG_CB8_128 | ecosystem: Environmental > Aquatic > Marine > Oceanic | place: Arctic Ocean: Canada Basin | collected... | reverse complement strand
TTGGGTTACTGGTTGAAGGTGAGTGCGGGTGGAGAGTGGAACGTAGGTGATGTTTCTGGAGGGGGGAGCAATAGGGACATATCCAAGATGGGACAGGATGAATCAAGATGGGGAACGGTGGTGGTCTACCCAAATGTGAGTGCAACGGTGCTGGCGCAAGTGACAGTTGAAGGTAAAGCAGTCAGCAGTGGAAGTGTGGTGGGAGCGTTTGTGGGCTATGAGTTAAGGGGCCAGCAGGAGGTGGTACTGGCCGATGGTAAGAGTTATGTGGCGATAAACGTGAACCTGACAGAGGCGGAGAGCGTAAGATATCGGATATGGGATGCGACGAGTGACAAGGAGTTCGGAGTGGCTAAGACGATGACACTGGAGATGGGGGAGTCGTATGGAACAGCAGAGAAGTTGGTGGAACTGGATGGGGTGGTACCACCTGAAAGACCGATTCTAAAGAGTGTTAGCATTACACCCTTTAGTTTCCGGTTTGAGAGTCAAGTTGGCTTCAACTATGTAGTGGAAGCGACGGATAATTCGAAGAAGTGGGGAGCTCTCAAGGTCTACAACGGGACAGGGACAATGATCCGTTTTGAGGATGAGAGGGATCAGGTGTTTCAGCAGATTTATTACCGGGTGAAGGTGGTAGAGTAGACCTCATTTGCATTAATCGCCCGGTGTGGGCAAGTTGGGAGAAGAGGGATTCCTGAGTTTCATTGATTGGGAAGAAATACACCGCTGAATATGGAGACCAGTAACGACCACCTAAAAACCGCTGCACTCCTTCGCAAATACGGTGGCAAGACTAAGAAGGAATTAAAAGCTGACAAGAAATGAAACACGTACTACTTGCAACAATCGCACCCGTGATGCTGGTGGGGTGCGGGCCGTCGGTTCCAGACATCTCAATTTGCGAGACTGAAGTTTAGTGGAAAAAGAGATTAATATTCCTGAAAAAAAGCATATTAAGGACAAATACATCGTTTGTTTTGCATTTTTGTTTCTTGTGATTGGTTCGGCTTCAGCCGAGGAAAACTGGTGGCAATTTCGAGGGCCAAGGGGTGACGGTCATACTACCTCAACTAATCTTCCGTTAAAGTGGTCGGAGGAGGGAAACGTCACTTGGAAAACCGCTATCCACGATCGGGGCTGGTCATCTCCGGTGATTTGGGGGAGGAAAATTTGGCTTACCACTGCCACAGCTGACGGGCGGAAACTGTTCGCGGTCTGTTTAGACAAGGTAACCGGCAAGATAGTTTATGATCTGCATTTGTTCGATGTGGTCAAACCAATGAGGATCACGAAAGACAACACCTACGCAACTCCCACGCCGGTGATAGATGAACGTAGGGTAATACTGCACTTTGGCACCTATGGCACGGCTTGTCTAGACACTGAAACCGGAGATGTCTTGTGGAAGCGACGTGATTTGAATTGCGACCATGAGGCGGGGGCCGGGCCAGCTAGTTCGCCAACACTCGTCGGGGACAAGGTGGTGGTTCACGTGGATGGTCGTGATGTGCAATACATCATCGCTCTCGACAAGACCACGGGTAAGACGGTTTGGAAAACGCTGCGATCGCTCGAGTATTCCAAGTTTCCCGTTCATCACCGGAAGGCCTATTGTATGCCGGCGCTGGTGCCGAGGGGGCAGGGCAAGCAGCTCGTAAGCCCTGCTGGCCGCGGTCTTTACGCCTACGATCCGAAAACAGGCAAGGAGCTATGGTACGTACGGCATCGAGGCTGGTCGGTGGCACCGCGCCCTGTATCCGGCCACGGGTTGGTTTTTGCCACGGTGGATCGGGACCGGCCGGAACTGTGGGCCATTCGGCTCGACGGCAAAGGCGATGTAACCGACACGCACATTGAATGGAAGTCGATCCGCAGTATGCCGCAACGTTCTTCGCCGTTGCTGGTAGGCGACCTGTTGTTTGTCGTGAACCGTGGCGGTATCGCGAGCTGTCTCGAGGCTAAGACCGGCGAGGTCGTCTGGAAGGAACGTCTGAAGGGCGTTTACTCGGCGTCGCCCATTTACGCAGAGGGGCGGATTTACCTGTTTAACGAGGAAGGGCTTGCCACAGTCATCCGGCCAACTCGCAAACTTGAGGTTATTGCCAGTAATGTTCTGGCCAGACAGCCGTTCATGGCGACGCCCGCCGTCGATGGCGATGCTTTGATCATGCGCACGGGCGGGTATTTGTATCGCATCGAGGCGCAGCGGTAGAACTCGATTACCTTTGGTAAGACGGGTGAAGAGTTGAAAGCTAAAGGAAAACGAAACACCTCCTACTCACAACAATCGCAGCTGTGGTGTTGGTGGGGTGTGGGTCGAGTTTAGATATTTAACATGCTGCCACATACGGAAACATCGAAGCCGTCAAACAACACTTGGCTGAAGGTGCGGATGTGAATGCGAAGGATGATGATGGCTTAACACCGCTAGATGCGGCCGAAGAGGTAGAAGATTGGCACGCATCTGATGACATAGTCGTGAAGAAAGAAACCGCCGACCTCCTCCGCAAACACGGCGGCAAGAGGCGTGATAGTCACTTAAGGTGATTGTCCAAGCGCGCTGACAGCGTTGCAAACGCCTTGGCGGCGGTCTGGTTGACCACGCCGTTCCCTAGCAGCCGCAGGCGATCTACCCGGTTAACCAGTGGGCCGGGAGTTGCGTCCAGCAGTCCGGCAGTCCCATCAGCTGTTCCACCCAGTTCGGGTTCAGCTTCATGCCAGATCCCTTGGTCGACGACACAAGCGTCTTCATTCGCTTGTCTGACGGGTTTACGTTGCTGGCATCGTCCTCCAGCGGTGTCGGCCAGTTCTTGGCCTTGGCAACATCGGTCACTAGGTTTTTGTTGAACCCATCTGGGTAATTCTTGGTGATCGTGTGACCGCCGAAATCCCTCGCGTTTGGCGTGGCCCACTCTTCCTTCCGCACCTTCACTGACAGTGGTAGCCAGATGATCATGAAGTTCGATCCGACTGGTGGGCGTGACTGTGACGGCCGAGAGTTCTCAGATGTGATTGGTGAGGTGGTTCAGGAATACCTTGGCGACACGCCGGCTGTTGAGATCACAGGGGTGCTTTAGACTGACAAGGCGTGCGTCATCAAGGCTGCCATCAATGAACTACAGGTAGGCGAGGAGGAGTAGGTTCTGACAATTGGCAGCCAAACTGGCAGTCACTCAAATTGAACCTTATACTCAGTTACACTCGCTTCATTATGGCCTTATTTTGCAGGGGTAAAACGAGGTGCAATTATGACCGGTTTTAAGCCGTTACACGCCTGGGGGTCAGGAGGTCGAGAGTTCGAATCTCTCCATCCCGACCATTACTTTTCTTAATAAATCCCCCGTTTTCTTAACTTCCACACACTAAACAGGTGCGCCCTGTAAACCGCCTGTACACTTTGCTGATTTTAAGTGAGTGTAACTGAAGTTAAAAAAACGAAAATCGCGTCCCTGACTTTTGGCAGAAGAAATGGCAGATGCTGTTGATCCGAATGTTTGGCCGGCCCTATGTTCCGGCATGACCGATTCCAAGAAACCGGAGGCGGCAAAGTGGTACCATTCCTGGTGGCGTGATGATGTGCTTAGCTATAAATTGCCAGCCATTATCATTGTTACTTTCTGGTTCTTTGGTTGGCATCTCGACCCCTAAAAGAAAACCCCGCCAACCGAAGCTGACGGGGACTTATTCCCTACTAAACCATGGTCTGTTAAACCATCATGAACGTCAGTAACCAACCGACTAAACAAAGTTCGCACCCTTAGCGGTGTAGTCAAAAACCCCGCCAACCGAAGCTGACGGGGTCGCTTTTCTGGTGTTATGGGTACCACAAAAGGTCAGTAAACTGCTGGCTATCCACCACGAACGCCAGTGAATTGCTGACAATACCAACCTCGCATTACTAGTGGCATAGTCAAAAACCCCCTGCCAACCGAAGCTGACGGGGTCGCCTGAAACCAAGGCAAACTAGCTGGCCTTGGGAAAGCTGACAGTATCCGTGTTGTGCGCTATCAGGTCTGCGTAGGACCTTTCAGTGGTGCGGAATTGCCGGTGGCGAAGCCGCTGTCTCATATACAGGACGCCCCGGCCATGGTGGTCACCATTGCGCCGTTGTAGGCACACATCTCATGGCAGGCACGGAGGCGATCCCATCCGTGCTTCTTCATCTACTGTGAGGGGAGGAGGAATAGGTTCTGACTTTTGGTAGAAGAAATGGCAGAAGCCTAAATTGAACCCTACACTCAGTTACACTCGATTGATTTTACCCCTATTGACAGTGCTAAAGCGAGGTGTCAAATTATCTGCTTTTTGTGACTTGAAAAATGCTTAGGGGTCAGGAGATCGAGAGTTCGAATCTCGCCATACCAACCATTTTCTTTTCCCGCAAACCACACTTCCATTTTTTGTGAACGCCGATCGCATTGAGCATTTTCGTGAACGCCTTCAGCAGTTGGCCGGGGAGATCAACGCTGATCTTGCCGCAAACAAGGATGACGCCGGCATCGTGGAACTGGACACATCTATCGGGCGGCTTTCCCGTATGGATGCCATGCAGAATCAGCAGATGGCTCTCGAGTTGAGGCGGCGCAGGGAGAATCAGTTGTTGCGAATCGATAATGCGTTCAAGCGAATGGATCAGGGCCGGTACGGGAAATGCGGCAAGTGCGGGAAGCCGATAGACGAGGCGAGGCTCGAGGTTTTTCCGGATGTCGTGACTTGTGTCGCATGTGCTTAAGGGAGGATTCGTCATTAGAGATTTCAAAGCCTCAACTTTTTCACTTCTGCGTTGACAGCGGCTCAGGTCGTGAGAAAAGTCGCGCTGTGAACATTCTCCCTTTGATTTTTTTGATTTTCCTCATGTCCGCCGGTACGCTCGTTGCGGAGGACAAGGCATACAAATCCATTTTCGACGGCAAGACGCTCAAGGGTTGGACCCAGCGCAATGGCACTGCGACCTACCGTATTGAGAATGAGGTCATCATCGGCAAGACCATGGAGGGCAGCCCAAACTCGTTTCTATGCTCTGACAGGGTGTATGGGAACTTCGACCTGAAGTTCGATGTGAAGGTGGATGAGGGACTGAACTCCGGCGTGCAGATTCGTTCCCAGACGCGTGGCGGTTTCAAGGGACGCGTTAATGGGCCGCAGGTGGAGATCGAGTCGAGCGGTAAAAAGGGAGCCGAGGCCGGTTATATTTACGGGGAGGCAGCCGGTGGCTGGATGACTCCGAAGGCCAAGCTCATCCCGCACAAACATTTCAAGGACGGTGAATGGAACAGCTACAGAGTGCTCGCCAAAGACGCGCATATCAAGGTGTGGATCAATGGCAATCTGATTTCTGATCTCGCTCACGACGGAAAATTTAAGAGCCACCCTAAGGGTTTCATCGGCCTGCAAGTCCACGGCGTCGGCAAGAAAACAGGTCCCTTCGAGGTCCGCTGGCGCAAGCTGAAACTCAAGGAACTGGACTAACCTGATTATGCGATGCCGAACTTGGTGGGGGAACTCCAGCTATAGAAACGGATTTCACGGATGAACACGGATTTGTCATTCAGTGAAAATCCATGTTTAAGTCTTACTCCGCCCGGGTGCATTCACTGTACTGCTTGACCCAATTCGGCGGCGGCGGCATCAATTGCGCATGACACGTGTTTTCATTCTTGCAGTCGTGTTGTGCTTTGCTTCAGCGATTCAAGCTACTGAATCGCATATCCATTCCATTCAGCGCCTGACGCTTTCCACTGAATATTACAGCGAGGGCGCTGGGTTTGGCGATGTGCCGCATGACCCCAACCTTCTGCACCTCTACCGGTACGCCCCCGAGCCAGTAGGGGTTGCGAACAAGACAACCGCGATTGTCTTGCTATCCAAGAGCGAAAATCCCCAGTTGCGCCAATTCATCAGCCGGCGATTAGCATCCAAATAATGAGATTACTTCCCTCACTCCTGTTGTTGGTCGCGTTTAACCTTCACGCCGCGAAGAAGAACCCGCTGCCGATTACGGAGAAACCCTTCATGCCACTGGAGGCCGCGAAGGCGATGCAGGTACCCAAGGGGTTCAACGTCACGCTTTTTGCCGGTGAACCGGACATCAAGCAGCCGATTGGTTTCTGCATTGATGATCGGGGCCGGTTGTGGGTGGCTGAAGCCAATAATTATCCGGATAAGAAGGCTGGCAAAAATGACCGCATCATTATTCTCGAGGATAGTGACGGCGATGGCACGCATGACAAGCGGATTATTTTTTACGATAAGCTTGAGTACGTGAGCGGCATAGAGGTTGGGTTTGGCGGGGTGTGGGTGATGTCGATTCCTAATTTTTATTTCATTCCGGATGAAGATTACGACGGTGTGCCGGATAGGGAGCCGGTCCTGTTGCTCGACGGTTTTGGTACGCATGCCAATTCGCACACCATTGCCAATGGGTTTGCGTGGGGGCCGGACGGATGGTTGTACGGCACGCACGGGATTACGAACTGGTCGCTGCCAGGCAAACCGGGGACGCCAAGGGCCAATCGGCGGCGGTTCGAGGGAGGCGTGTGGCGGTATCATCCGGTGCGTCACGTATGGGAGGCTTTCGCCATCGGCACGACCAATCCTTGGGGCATCGACTGGAACGAGTACGGCCACGCCTTCGTTACCAACTGCGTGAACCCGCATCTGTTTCACATCATCCAGGGCGCGCATTACGAACCCGCGCGTAATCGGCCGACCGGGCGATTTGCCTACGAGCGCATCCAGACCATCGCGGATCACTTACATTTCACCAATACGAAGGCCATCCGCGCGGGCATCGGTACTCCGGAGGAGGACGCAGCCGGCGGAGGCCATGCGCACAGCGGCACGATGATTTATCTGGGAGACAATTGGCCGGCCAAATATCGCGGCGATGTTTTCATGAACAACATCCACGGCCGGCGCATCAACCACGATCGCCTTGCACGCAAGGGTAGCGGCTACGCCGCCAGCCACGAGCGGGATCTGATGCGCGCGCGCGACCCGTGGTTTGTGGGCGTCACCCTCGCCTACGGCCCCGACGGCGGCGTGTACGTCAGCGATTTCTCCGACACCGGCGAATGCCATCACACCCGCAACACCAAAAAACACACCGGCCGAATTTACAAAATCACCTTTGGCAAACCAAAGCCGTGGAAGGGGGATATTGGGAAGTTGAATACGGCCGAATTGGTAAGACTGCATGGGCACCCCAATGATTGGCACGCACGCCACGCACGCCGCGTGCTGCAGGAGCGTGCCCCCCTTGCGCTTGGGCAAACGACAGGCCAGGCGGAACTCATCCGAGTGCTGACAACACACCGCGACACCGCTCGACGGTTGCGCGCTCTTTGGACGCTCCACAGTACGCGCGAACTGCCGGCGAAGCGGCTTGCTGGCCTGCTCCGCGATGAGAGCGAGCATCTTCGCGCATGGGCCATTCAGTTGCTTTGCGAAAACAGAAAACCTTCGGAGGCAGCGTGCGCGGAATTCGCGCGAATGGCGCATGAGGACAAATCCCCCCTTGTGCGCTTGTATCTCGCCAGTGCGATGCAGCGTTTACCGCTGAAGCAGCGTGTGCCGGTGTTGGCACATTTGATTGCCAACACGGAGGACAAGCACGATCAAAATCTACCACTCATGTATTGGTACGCAACAGAGCCAGTGGTGGCCGCTGACCGCATCGCCGCTGTGAAACTGCTGACCGTCTGCAAAATCCCCAAGGTGCGCCAGTTTATCACGCGCAGGATGGCGACTGGACGCGATGCGGGCAAAAAGCAATAATACGCGTCGAGTGAAAAGCCTTTATTTTTTGTTGTTTGCCATTGTGTTGCTGTCGCCAGTCCAGTTGCGCGCCCAAGATGCCGAGGCGTTGGCGGCGTTGGTGGGGGTTTTGAAGGAGTCGGACGATGCGGGGTTTCAACTGGATATTCTCAAGGGCATCAGCGCGGCGTTAAAAGGACAGCGGAATCTTAAGTCGCCAGAGGGTTGGGATACTGAGGCGGCCCGGCTGGGGGAGAGCTCGAATGCGGAGGTGCGGCAGTTGGCGCGGGCGCTTTCGTTGACGTTCGGGAGCAAGGTTGCGCTGCACGCTTTACGGAAGGTTTTGGTGGATGGCAAGGCGAAGTTGCCGGAGCGTCGGAAGGCGCTGTCGGCATTGGTGGCGGCGCGGGATGTAAAGTTGCCGGAGGTGTTGCGGAGCTTGCTGAGGGAGAAAACGCTGCGGCGGGAGGCATTGCGGGGCTTGGGGGCGTTTGAGGATGCCAAGACGTCGTCGGCGATTTTGAAAATTTATACGACGCTGGATACGGCGGGCAAACGCGACGCTCTGACGACGCTGGCCTCGCGGGTGAGTTTTGCGAAGGCGCTAATGGCGGCGGTGGCGCAAGGCGTGGTGAAGGCGAATGAGTTGCCGGCGGACATCGTGCGGCAGTTGCGCGCGCACGGGGTTAAAGATATCAACGAAACGCTCAACACGGTTTGGGGCGTGAGCCGTTCCACGCCGGCGGCGAAACTTGCAGAGATTGCGAAGTACAAAAAGTTGCTGGAGGCGAAGGTGAATCGTCCCGATAATTTACCCCAAGGCCGGGCTCTTTTCCAACGCACCTGCGCGCAGTGTCATAAGCTCTACGGCGAAGGCGGCGAGATTGGGCCGGACATCACAGGATCCAATCGCAACAATCTCGATTATCTGCTAACCAATATGCTCGACCCGAACGCGGAAATCCCCAACGACTATCGCACGACGATTTTGCGCACGAAGGACAACCGCGTTTTGGTGGGCGTCATCCGCCGCAGTGAAGGGCCGTCCGTCACCATCGCCACGCCGGCCGAGGTGGTGACTGTAGCCAAGCGCGATGTGGCGGCGATTGATCTGCAGAATTTTTCGATGATGCCGGAGGGGCTCGTACTCGCGCTCAAGGTAGACGAACTGCGCGATCTCGTCGCTTACTTGCGCGGCAGTCGACAGTTGCCGTTGCCAAAGGAGTAGCTAGGCGGGCTACAGTTTCAATTTGTCAGCCAGGAATTCTTCCAGTTTCGCAGTGTCGGCGGCAAAGCGACGGATGCATTCAGCTAGTTTTTCGGTAGCGCAGGGGTCTTCGTTTAGCGCCCAGCTGAAGGTGGTTTCGTTGAGAGAGATTTTTTCCACGTTGCTAACGTTGGCGGTTTCCACGGTGAGCTTGCGGGGGAGGTCGCCTTCGGTTTCCAGTAGTTCCTCGAGGAGATTGGGGGTGATAGTTAGCAGATCGACCCCGGCGAGTTCGGTGATTTCACCAGTGTTGCGGAAGCTCGCGCCCATGACTTCGGTAGCGTAGCCGAATTTTTTGTAGTAGTTGTAAATGTCGGTAACCGACTGAACGCCGGGGTCTTCAGCGGAGGTGAAGTCATCTCCTGTCTTGGCTTTGTGCCAGTCCATGATGCGGCCGATGAACGGGGAGATGAGTTGCACGCAGGCCTCGGCGCAGGCGACGGCTTGGGGGAAGGAGAAGAGCAGCGTGAGGTTGCAGTGGATGCCTTCTTTTTCCAATTCCTCCGCTGCGCGGATGCCTTCCCATTTGGCGGCGATTTTGATGAGGATGCGATCGCGGTCGATGCCGTTCTTTTCGTAACGTGCGATGAGCGATCGCGCCTTTGCGAGGGTGGCCTCGGTGTTGAAGCTGTGAGGCGCGCGTTGACCTCGGTGCTCACACGTCCGGGCATGATTTTTAGTATTTCGAGGCCGAAGAAGATAGCGAGCTTATCGAGAGCGACGGCCATGACATCGTCAGAGCCGGCTTCCTCGCGGGCCTCATCGAGTACCTTGTCGACGAGCGCCTCGTACTCGGACATTTGCGCCGCCTTGAGAATGAGGCTGGGATTGGTGGTGGCATCCTGCGGGGTGTATTCGAGGATGGACTCAAAGTCGCCGGTGTCGGCCACGATGATCGTGTGTTTTCGCTAGGAATCGAGATGATTACTCATGCGATAATTCAAGCACAAATGAGCGGGCGCGCCAAGTAGCACCTGTGAACAAGCGAGTTGGGTTGGCAACGCATTTGGCAAGCGTCGTGGTGAACGATTGAGATTGGGGAAAATGGAGCCAGTTGTCGGACTCGAACCGACGACCGTTCGATTACAAATCGAGTGCTCTACCAACTGAGCTAAACTGGCCCAAGCCGTGATGGCTCTGTCGGAGTAATAGCGGTGGATTCGGAA
>Ga0115000_10005455_pt1 | contig 10191 bp, 12 predicted proteins | sample ArcticOcean_MG_C_6_FD_89690 | JGI IMG/M metagenome (GOLD analysis project Ga0115000, IMG submission 89690) | Marine microbial communities from western Arctic Ocean - ArcticOcean_MG_CB8_128 | ecosystem: Environmental > Aquatic > Marine > Oceanic | place: Arctic Ocean: Canada Basin | collected... | reverse complement strand
TCTTCGGCAAAATTTATCGGGCAGTGATAGATTTCGTGAAGGCCGCCCAGCCATCCAGATGGCCGGTTTCACGGAGCGCCCTTATGCGCGAGGAGATTTTGGTTTGCCGCCGGGCCTGGGTTAGTAAAGCCGCATGTTACACGTAGTGACTTTCCAGCACTTATCAGCGTGCTGCAGTTTCCAATCTACTCAATCTTGGGAGGCATGTTGTTCGCGCTGAACATTATCGGGATCTCAGGGTCAGTGCGCTCGCTTCTTGTCTTGTGCTTGGCTTAGAATTCTCTCGATAGAGGAGGGGTCTCAGTAGGTTAGACGCTAACGGTCTCGGCAGTCATGACAGAGGCAATTCATCTCAATTTGCGGACTGACTAGATCGAAGCCGGCATCCTCAACGCTCTGTCGCACGGACTTAATCGTTGACTTGGAAACACTGATTTCTTCAACGCGCTGACAACTCCCACAGATAAGAAACTGTGGCACCTCATGATCGTGACTGCATAATATGTGAGCACACGCGACATATTTGTTGGCTAGGTTTAATTTGTGCACCAACTTTTGACTCTGAAGAAACGCAAGAATTCTGTACACCGACATCGCTGGGATGGCATACCCATATTCTTTATGGCAGAAATCGACCAACTCATATGCGGACAAAGCTGTCTCTGAGCACAAAAGACCCGACAGCACCTGCTTACGCTTTACAGTAAGGCGAGCCCCCCTGTCTCTGCAACGCTGCTCTGCTTCGTCAACGACTGCATGTATCTCAGCTGTATTGACCCTGCTTATTTTCAATCACTCCTCATACGGTTAGCGACCGCTCACCTGCAGCGTGTTGTCTTGCGCATCTACTTTATCATCTGCGCTGATATAGATTCGGCCAAACTCTCGCACTGTTTCACCTTTATGCTGTCCGGTTACGGTAAACCTCATAGTTTCGAAGCCCGAGCCAAGCGCCTCAAAGCGTATTCGAACTGTTCCTACCCGCTCTTCGAGAGGAAAATCTTCGTCAAGCACTTTAATGTTCTCAGTTCCAGTCACCGTCAACTGCACATCCTTAGAAAAAAAAGGTCTGGCGAACTCAACGACGATCTCACGTTCTTCGCCCACCACTGCCTTGATCATTTCGACATGCTCTAGTTCGAAAATCGGCTCTGGTGGCGCTAATCCTACCATCCGCACCACGGCACCTGCGAAAAATCCCATCTCGTCTGGGTCGAGATACAGGTGTCCAGCACACGCCAGGGCCTTAACTGGGCCGAGTGCTAATACCAGACAAGTCATCAAGAAAACGCTTCTTCTCACCATACTAACTCCTCATGCCCGCGACCACTTAATCGCGAGGCCATTTGACTTGCTCATTGCACGTTATAGGCCTTAGCCTGGGAGTATACCCTCATTGATGGAATCGCTGCTGCGGTAAGCGCAGCGGCCAGAACAAAAAAGAGTATCACCAGTCCATCTTGGGTAAATACGCCCGCATCCAGATGCAGTCCAAAATTTGCAAAAAGTGAGTCCCCCAAAAACGCTAAGCACAAGTACAGGCAAGCTGTGCCTAATACGATACCTGCCAGACAAATCAGCAGTGCTTCCAACTCCATCAAGAAGAACAGATAATACGATGGAGCCCCGAGTACGCGCAAGAGATGTATCTCATGACTTCGCTCCCGCACCGAGGCCAACAGCACAGCGCCAAGACCTAGAACAGCCGCGACAAGGACCAGCATTGAGATCAGACGCAGGACACTTTCGAAGACGCCAACCATCTGCCACAATTCAGACAGCGCCACGCCGGGCAATATCGCCAGCAGCGGCTCCGCGCTATAGTCGTTGATCTCCCTTTGAAGACGAAAGGTCACCATTCGCGATTTCAAACCGAGCATAAAGGCGGTGATGCTCTTGGGTTCTAGTTCGTCCGCTTCCAACTGACTTTGATCGTAACTCGCTGCGCCTCCAAAGCCCGATTCGGAGCCAGCGTGCATAGCTTCTATACCCTGCAACTGCACATGGACAGTCTGGTCCACAGGCGTTCCAGTAGGAGAGAGGATACCGACGACCGTGAAGAGACTATTCTCATGAAGGCTAAAACTAGTGCTCACCACGCCATGCGCGAGAGTAATTTCGTCTCCGAGAGCGTAGCCTAGCGTGCGTGCGACCTCTGCTCCGAGCACAACATCAAAAACGCCCTCAAACGCCTCACCCTCGACAAACTCTAGCGTATGTTTGTTGCCAAAGCTGAAATGCTCAAAATAGTCAGGTGTCGTCCCCAACACCCTGTAGCCATTGTGTGAATCACCCAATGATATAGGTATCGCCCAGGCCACATCTTTGCTTTCAGCTATTTCTTGATAAGCCTTCCAGCTAATGTTGTCTGTAGGTGTGCCTACGCGAAACACCGAATAAAGCAGCAAGTTGAGACTCCCGGTTTTGGCGCCTACGATAAGGTCAACGCCTGACACAGTGCTGGCAAAACTATCACGGGCCTGCTGCCGAATGTGTTCAATTCCAAGAAGCACGAAAATCGCCACGCTGATAGCCAGCAGACTCATAATCACAGACCCTTTGCGGTTCAACAGGCTCTTGATGGCAATTTTCAGAAACATGGTCGACTCATGCTACTCGGTTGATTTCGCTCAGCGCCTGCACCTGAGTGAAGTGCTGGGCGAGTCCCATGTCATGGCTCACAAACAGAAGCGTCATCTTATGCTCCTCAATAATCGACATCAAAACAGATAAGAACGTATCGCGGTTGTCTTGGTCAAGCGAGGAGGTCGGCTCATCGGCAACCAACAGCTCTGGACGATTCACCAGTGCTCTTGCAATAGCAACTCGCTGCTGCTGCCCCATACTGAGTTGAGAGATTGGTTTGTGCCACTCTCGCGATGCCACATTAAGTGACTCCAAAAGGGGCCTTATTGCATCTGCCCCCGTCCTGCGATCGCCACGCTCAGAAAAGCTCCGGGCAAGCTCAATATTCTCAATCGCATTCAAATAATGGACAAGATTAAAACGTTGGAATACATATCCAATATGATTTGCTCTAAAACGGTCTCGTCGACGTCGGCTCATTTGGTCTAATCGCTCGCCGAGAACCGAGACGCCTCCCTCTCGGCATTCCAGTAAACCGCTGACTAGATTGAGTAACGTCGACTTGCCTGAGCCGGAAGGACCGTGCACGAATACTGTCTGCCTGTCAGCGACGGACCAATTATCAATTTCCAGAATAGATAAATCAGGGGCACTGGGCTGGGTGACGCTTACCCCGTCGAGCTCGATCATCATTGTCAGATTGCACCAGGACAGCGTAAGACGTATTTTGATTTCATTATAAGATATGTTATATCATTGTCGAATCAGGTTCAATCTCCACCTCAGGAAGTAGCTATGATAAAGCGATTACCAATGTGCGGTCCTGCGACAGTGACTGCAGTTTTTTTGTCAGTATTGTTCTGGCTTCCAGTGCAGGGTCTGGCGGCTCAGAATGAGGATGAGGAACAGCAGTTCGAGACAATTGTATGGCCAGACCTTATACCTGAGGACGTCCTTGAAATTCTTATGAACCCGCCGGCTTACATTTCAGAAACCGAAGATGGTTCAATAGAAGATCAGATAGACAGCAATATCAAAAGCGCCATTGCGACTGCCAGCGATGACCCGTACCAGCAGGCACTGATTTCAACCGAGGTCAGGCCTGAAATGAATGGCCTAATGATTAGGCTTCCGGGATTTGTCGTTCCTCTTGAGTTCAATGAGGATCAGGTCATTACTCAATTCTTCCTAGTCCCTTACTTCGGCGCCTGCCTGCACATGCCACCGCCCCCGCCCAACCAGATTGTTTTGGTGGACGCTCCTCGAGGACTCACAGTAGAGGAGTTGTCTACACCGTTGTGGATATCAGGGAAGCTTTCCACGCAAGTTACCGAGAATGACATGGCGATGTCGACTTATTCTCTGCAGATGATGGACTACGAACGCTATTAAGATTAATTTCTGTTTTCATCGGCAACGCAAGCTGTAATATCGTGTAACCAATCGGGTTCAATTCGGTCTGCTATGATCTCTACTCGGCTTTCTTCACAGTCGTCCAGTTCACCTTCCGTTAACGCATCGCGGGTCATATTGTAGGCAAACACTCCATCATTGGTGATGAAGACTGCCTTCATACGCTCAACATCAAGACGGCGCAGGAAAGTCAATAAGCGTGCGCGGTCAAAAACCTTTTCAGGGCCGAAGCGCCAGCCAATACTTTCGAACCCTTCCCCTCCATTTATCGCAGTAATGTACCCACACTCCGGGATCGGAAGGCCGCTTGCCAGTACCGGCTGAAGCTTTCGATCATCATCAATGCCGGGGTCGACTTCGGTGCCGGTGGCGCCCGATAGCAGTGCTAATTCTAGGCGCCCGTATTGGGTATAAACGATCTGCATGTCAGGTCGACAAACGCCTCTCACGAAAGACTGTAGTGCGCGTCGGTCTTGATCCGAGGAAAGGTCATCCTTATTTGCTACTATAATGTCGGCAATCGAGAGTTGCTGCAGGAACGAGGCATGCGTGGTGTATCGTTCATCTGAAAGATTGCGGGCATCCACCAGGGTCAGTGTCTTTTGAATCGAGAGGACATCGCGATTATAGTCCGAGGACAGTGTTTGCAGTACCTCTGCCGGATGGCCTAGCCCCGTTGGCTCGATGAGTAAGCGGTGGGGTCGCGCGCGCCGCAGCAACTGTGTAAGTGCAATCTGCATAGGTAGTCCACTGGTGCAGCACATACAGCCCCCAGGCACTTCACGAATATACACGCCATCGTCTTCGTGACTCTGCCCCTGAACAATACTGCCGTCTACTCCGATTTCACCAAATTCATTGAGCAAGATTGCCCACCGTTCGCCAGCAGGCTTACATTTTAGTAGGTTTAAAATGGCTGACGTTTTTCCTGCTCCTAGAAACCCCGTAATGATATTGGTAGGAACCGCAAGAATAGCGAGGTTGTCATTGCCCATAATTGTATGCCATGGCTCTACCGGTTCTTATCACACTTAATTTGAAGGGCCGATCATAAACATGAGCATCATGTGCCGCCCAGACTTTATTCGGTCGGTCTGTCTCGGGAAATATTTTAGGATCCAAATAAAGAGCCTGAAAAATTCTCGCAGACATCTACCCTGACTCAGGACAGTTGCAGCTAGTGCTTTGCCTGCACAGTCGAAAGTTTCTAACATGCGTTGCGGCGATTATCACGGCTCCTGCCAAGGTCAGTAGTTTCTCACCGAATTCGCCCAAAAACTCATGCCCCAGAAAGGGCGCTAGGCAAAGAATACCCATTCCAAGAAATCCGGTGTAAAGCACACCCACCCTACGGTGTTTAGAGCAGCCCATAACCAACGCGTAGGCGCTCACCGGAATCACGACGATAACCAGCCACAAATGAAAGCTTTCGTCCTCAAGCCCTAGCGCCACCAAAGACGGCAATAGAACGACCACTAGGGGTAGAGCAAGGCAATGCAATGCGCATAAGGCCGATAATCCAATGGATGCCTTATCGGCCATAGACTGCAGCGTGTTTGTATCGTTGGACATGCTCTGTGTTTTCACTGTTGTTAGTTTTCGACCTAGGCTATACGTTAATTCAACGGTATCAGCCGTTTCGTTGCGGTCAACTCGACCGCGCCTTGCGCCCTATCGGACACCCATGCCGCGTTGATGGTCTCTAGCCCGAAAGGCAATTCCTCTCCGCCGACGCGCACAGCTTCGAGCTTCTCACCCTGCGCGCAAATAAAGGTGTAGCGTGCGCTGATATCACTGTGGGACTGCTCACCTTCATCACCCCCATGGGACTCATCGCCCCCGTAAAATTCCTCTTCGGACTCATGAGTGTCATGGTCATCGTGCCCTGTCTGACCCGTCTCTGCGCCATTAAAAACGGCAGACACATCTACATCTGCCTCCTGCAACTCGCACCGTGCGCCTTTAAAACTGAACAAAGCAGCGCCATTGCTGAGCAGTCTGCGTGCGCTGGAAACGGCATCCACCTGAACCTCGCTTGCCGCCTCGTGCTCAAAACCCACAACACTCATGGCTGGCGCCATTAGGACGATTTCAACCTTGCGATCCTCAACGGCCAGAGTGATTTCTGCGACACCATGAACATGAGCAGCATGCTGGCCCGTTGCACCGGCAGCTAGTGGCGCTACAAACACTACTAGCCCCAACGCAATCACCCTCAGTAGCCATCGTTGAGACTGTATGCCGCTCATAACCGTTCCTTCTTTGTCACGGGATCCGGCGCAAATTGGCTTGATCCATTGCTCACTCCGCAAAACGGCAAGCATGATACAATATATCATTGTGAAAAGTATACTCCGCAACCGCCGAGACAGGGCCGTTTTCGCTAGCCGCTGGCGACGGCGAAATCAAGGGTCAGTAGCAGCCGCTGTTGGCCTGACTTTACAGCGGGCGAACGGTGAACAAGCCCTGCACCTTCATTCTTTTCCCAAGATTCACCTTTGAGTAGCGCCACATCGCCTGCTCTCAGCGTCTGAATCGCGTCCGTTGAAGGATATAGGCCGCTCTCCGCATCGCTCAGCCCCGCGCTGCCTGCACCCAGTTTGCTGCGATCCGTGCAGTGGTGGGGCAGCCATTGACTGCCCGGCCCGACATAGGTCGTGATGAGGCGACAGGGGACTCTATCGACATGGAATTTTGGGCACATCGGCTGTGTCAGTGTTGCGATCCTCAGGCCAATAGCGGTCAGCTCAAAAAGGTAGCTAAACATGTCTGCCAGTAGCCCGATGTCCTCACTCAACTCAGGATATGGGGCAAGCACTGGCACCGCTCCCTCTAGATTGCGCACGTTGGCAGAGGATAATGTTGTGCGCTGACTGATGGGTTTGCCGCCATTACGGAGCCGCCATTCATTCGGTAAACAGGGCGTTTTTTGTCGTTGCCATACTGCCAAGTGCACATCACTTCGGTAGATCTGTGCAAGCGTCTCAGGCGAATTTCCAAACACCGCTCGGGGCGTGTTTGTATCTGATGGTGGTCTGTGGCTACTGTGTTGTGCCGCTGCCATTATGCTGCCCCCTCCCAAGACGGAAAGGGATCAGGCAGCTTTTGCCAGTGCTCGCGACCAGCCATTAGCTCGTCATCGTCCAGTAAGCAATTGTTAAGTGCGTCGACAACTTTATCCCTGTCCAGATTTTGACCAATGAAGACCAGCTCCTGGCGCATATCACCAAACGGCTCCTGCCAACTCTTCTCAATGGAGGCGAGATAATCCTCATCCTCGGGCCACCGTTCCCGTGGAACCGCTTTCCAGAACATGCCAGCGAAACCATAGCGGGCCATGCCGCCTGCTTGACTCCACTGTCCCGCAAATTCTGGACGACTGGCTAGCCAAAAATAACCCTTAGAGCGAATCAGTTTGCCTTGAATGTCTTCGCCGTGAAGGAAGTTATAGAATTTCTGCGGATGAAAGGGCCGGCGGGCTGTAAAGGTGAAGCTGCCGATACCGAACTCTTCTGTCTCTGGTACATGCTCACCGCGCATCTCCTTCAGCCAGCCCGGTGCCTGCTGAGCGCGCTCAAAACTGAACTTGCCGGTCCCCACGATCTGTTCAATCGGCACCTTTCCGGCCTCAATGGGGATGATTTCCGCCTCCGTATTGAGCGTTTTCAGCACTGCTGTGAGGCGTTGCAGGACATTACTAGCCACCATATCCGTTTTACTGATCAGGATAACGTCAGCGAATTCCACCTGCTCAACCAGCAGATCGGAAACGCTCCGCTCGTCCTCGTCGCCGAGATGTTCGCCTGTTTCTTGAAGAGACTTGGCCTCGTCATAGTCGACCAAAAAGTTCACTGCATCGACCACGGTAACCATGGTGTCTAGCTCACTGACGTCAGACAGGCTGACGCCGTCTTCGTCAGCAAACGTGAACGTTTCCGCTACTGGAAGCGGCTCCGAGATTCCAGTGGACTCAATCATTAAATAATCAAACCGGTCTTGTTCGGCCAAGCGACGGACCTCGAGTAGCAGGTCTTCTCGCAGTGTGCAGCAAATACATCCGTTGCTCATTTCCACCAGTTTTTCTTGGCTGTGATTAAGCTGCACTTCGTTTTGTACTATGCTCGCGTCGATATTTATATCGCTCATGTCGTTCACGATTACGGCGACCCGTCGACCCTCTCTGTTGTTCAATACATGATTGAGAACGGTGGTTTTGCCAGCCCCGAGAAAGCCAGATAGGACGGTCACGGGCAGCCTGTTGGTAACGCTAGTCATAATATTTCCCTCATTGTTCAGTTGAATCGGTAACAGTGTTGCTAAGTTAGCGGTGGACCGCTCAGCACTGCGTTGTTGATAAAGAGACTGGCGTCAGTGTCTATGCTTGGTCCATACCTACGGTAGTTCTGAGAAGGTCTTCAGATATTGCTTCATTACTTGCCTGTAATATTGCCTTGCGTCCATTGAACTTGTACTTTAAAAAAGATACGATATATCATATCATATGATACGTTGCGTCGTGTGTCTAGGATTGAAAGCATCCATAACGCTGTCTCTGAACTGCTGACCGGATCGATGCAGTAAAAACATTACCCGAGCGCGAAAGCTGAGGCGATCATGTTCGCCTCGATCCGCTTTTAGATTGACGCACTTAGAAAAGCCTGAGCACGAAACAGGCTGGACAATGCTAACGCCGTTGCATACACTCAGCGGCCTTTTATCAAGACGGCGATAAATGGATCTAGATTCTCACACTGTTAGTCGTAGGCTTCGCACGCTAGTGCTGCTGGCAGTGATGCTGGCCTCGCAGGGCATCGCGTCTGTGCACAGCCACGATGCCTTCGAAGCTGACGCCCCAAGCGTTTGTTCTGTCTGCGTAATCGGTCAGGGTTTGGATGCTGCGGTTGAGGCTTGCCCCAGTGCCGTCCACCTCGACAGCCATGCGGTGCAGAGACTGTTTCAATCAAGCGGGGATCGTCCCGTTAGCCCCATTAATTTTTACTCCAGCCGTGCCCCCCCGACCACTCTCATAAAAGCTTAAACGCAAGACAGTTTTAACCTTAGATGTCATCACCGAGCCATTGGCGGGTGATTTATGAGAGAGTTGATTTATGTATACTAAAATGCGATACGGCGTCGCGATGGCGCTTTTTGGAAACCTGTGTGCAAGCTACAGCGTCGCGCAGGACAAGGTGGGGGCGTCAGCGTCTCACCAGCACGAAAATATAGAAGAAATTCTAGTCACAGCTAATCCTCTGAATCGCGCGGCGGACGATTTGTCTCAGTCGGCCACTGTGCTGCAGGGAGAGGCTCTGCGTCAACAGCTTGCAAACTCCATCGGTGAAACACTGGCACGCACGCCGGGGTTGTCTAACGCCAGTTTTGGGGAAAACGTGGGTCGTCCCGTCATTCGGGGTCTACAAGGTCTACGAGTGGGAGTACTCAGCGACAGTATGGCGGTCGGCGATGCCTCGTCAGTGAGTCAGGATCACGCAGTCTCTGTGGAGCCGTTTCTAACAGACCAAATCGAGGTATTACGCGGGCCGTCCTCGCTGCTTTACGGTTCCGGCGCGATTGGTGGTGTCGTCAATATGGTAACGAATTCGATCCCGCAGGCTATTCCGGAAAACGGCTACAGTGGGCGCGCTACTGTCCAAGGGAATACAGCCGCTAACGAAGAATTTGCCGCTGGACGCCTAGATCTGGGTCAAGGCGCTTTCGCATTGCATCTTGATGGGTTCCACCGTCGCACCGACGACTATGAGATTCCCGGAAGAGCATCGCTGTATCCCGAAGATGAGGATGAGCATGAAGAAGAAGGCCATGACGAGGACGAGCACGAGGGAGAAGAGGAGCATGGTGACGAATCTGATGATAACGGAAAGCTGGAAAACAGCTTCCTAGATAATCAGGGTGCCACTATCGGCTTGAGTTGGATTGGTGAGGAGTGGCGCTTTGGTGTTGCTTACAATGAATACAAATCCGACTATGGTGTTCCCGGTGCTGGCCATGCACACGGGCATGAAGAAGGTCACGACGAAGACCATGACGAAGACCATGACGAAGACCATGACGAAGACCATGACGAAGACCATGACGAAGATCATGACGAAGATCATGACGAAGATCATGGTGATGAGCATGGTGAAGGAGAGGAAGAGGAAGAAGGCCCCGTGACTATCCGCCTTCGCGCTG
>Ga0115000_10005454_pt1 | contig 10191 bp, 9 predicted proteins | sample ArcticOcean_MG_C_6_FD_89690 | JGI IMG/M metagenome (GOLD analysis project Ga0115000, IMG submission 89690) | Marine microbial communities from western Arctic Ocean - ArcticOcean_MG_CB8_128 | ecosystem: Environmental > Aquatic > Marine > Oceanic | place: Arctic Ocean: Canada Basin | collected... | reverse complement strand
TTACGGGTCTTACCGCTTTAGCGGCAACAGATCACATAGATTTTGTGGCTTTAGGCACGTTTACTGTAGCTGATACGGTATCTGCGTCCGCAGGCGGAACATTTTTCGGGGATATATTCGCACCAAATATAGGTACTATTGCTAAACATAGTTTGTCTAGTGTATTAGCGATGACACAGGCATCCGGTGCAGCAGCTAGGGCAGCAGCAGCTACATTGACTTATCTTTTGTTGGAAGCTGGTGGTGGACTTGGTGGACAAAAACTTGAAAATGAAGCTGATACTGATGATACTAACTTTATAGTTTTACCTAATCTAGCAGATGACTTTAGTGAATTTCCATTAACTTCCCAATCTATTGGTTCTACTGTACAGGCGTATGATTCCACGATACTTGTTGATGCAGATATTGGATCTACTGTACAGGCGTATGATTCGGATTTAGCAGTATTTTCTGGTCTAGCATCTACTGATTCTAATTTTATTGTCGGTACAGGATCGAGTTGGACAGTAGAATCTGGTGCAACTGTAAGATTATCATTAGGATTAGGTACTATTGCTACACATAGTTTATCTAGTGTTTTATCTATGGCTTCTGGTTCCGCCTCTGCTTCATATTCATCTGCTACTAAAAAGATCCTAAAATCTGGATTAGGTACTATTGCCACACATAGTTTATCTAGTGTAGTAGCAATGGCCACACATGCAAGGCCCACCGAACGCGAAGTAATAGCACTGATCGATGAGAACGTAACCCCAGCAACCGATTTTGTTTCTGCTGCAAATGGTGGGGCTTTTCTGGGTAATATAACTGTACCAGCGACATCACATCTACTCCCAAGCCAAGTTTCTGATGCTACAAATTCTATTGCCAATCTTGAGGGATCTTATACTGAAACTATTATGATTGCTGATGTTTTCAATGTTGTAGGATCTGTTGTTCTTTCTGCAGACTTTTATATGTCCAAAATATCAGATGACGGTACTAATGTTACTCTTACAGGTAGTGGATCGATAACAGGTAGTGGTACTATGGGTCAGTCATTTCCTTTCTTTACTGGAACTCCAGCAGGACTGCGTACACAATTAGGATTAGGAACTGTAGCCACGCATAGTTTATCTAGTGTACTAGCAATGGCTTCTGGTTCTGCCTCTAAGCCAGTAACTGATTTTGTTTCTGCGGCAAGTGGTGGGACTTTTCTGGGTAATGTAACTATACCGGGAGGTACAATTGATAATACACCTATAGGTGCTACTACCGCAAACACAGGATCTTTTACAACATTAGTGTCTTCAGGTACGGTATCAGCCTCAGGTGGCGATAGTGGTAATTGGAATACAGCATATGGATGGGGTAATCACGCGTCTGCTGGTTATGCAACTGGAAGTTCTCCATGGACAACATCTGGTAGTGACATTTATTTTAACTCCGGTAATGTTGGTATCGGAATGACATCCGGAATTAGTGAAAAGTTATATGTTACTGGTAATATATCTGCTACTGGAGATATTACATCTAGTGCATCAGATGAAAGATTAAAAGAAAATATAAAGCCTATAAATAATGCAGTAGAGAAAATTAAACAAATCAAAGGTATAACATTTGATTGGATAAATAATATTGAAGAAATAGTTGGATCTTCATGGAATGATACAACAGAAAGACATGCAGGGGTTCTTGCACAAGATGTACAAAAAATCCTTCCAGAAGTTGTTCGACATGCACCATTTGATTTAGATGAACATAAAAAATCAAAAAGTGGGAAAGATTATTTAACAGTTAAGTATGAACATTTGGTTCCATTACTAATTGAGGCAATAAAGGAACAACAATTACAAATAGATGAATTAATTCAGGCAAAGGAATAAACTTGGATATAGATAACATTAATGAAAAGATAACGACCCGAATCAATGAAATCATGGCAATGAAGAAAGGTCGACCTGTAATAAATTCGCCTGAGTATGATGGAACGATAGACAGGGGGTTCTCTCTTCCTGTAGCTCCTCTTGAAATGGGTTCTAAAAGACCAGTTGATCCTGGTAGTGCAGGGGGACTTTCTCTTGATTTGATTAGAGAATTGAGACTTTTAATGGTAGGAATGAATAAAACCGTGGCACTTGAATACAAAGAATGGTTAATCAAAGTATATAATTTATAGAGGAAAAATAATGGCATTTAAAATAGGAAATATAACAGTAGTGCCTGTTCCTACAGATATTACTAGGGGAACTCCCTTAATTTCTAAAGGAGATAGTGATGATGCTTTTTGGGCATATCCTGGCTCACAATCTGCAGGAGGTACTTGGGCTACTAGAACTGTTCTTACACATGGATATCTAGCGGGGGGGTATAAAGGAAGCAATCCTTGGCGATCTATGAATAAAACTTGGCATGCGAATGATACTACCATTTATCAAGGAGAACAACTTGATAAGGGAGCATCTTATGTTGATGGTACTTTTTCTGATTATAATGGATATGTTCACGGAACAGTAAATTCATTTTCTGGGGCTAGTCAACATACATCTAGTTATAATTTACATAATGGTTCCGGAAGAACTTGGGGAGCAAGTACTTATGGTGCCGATACAAATGCTTCTGGTGTTGGTTGGGATTGGGATGGTGATAATCCAACCGCTATATCAGGCTTTACTTATGGGTCAGCACCTGCCAGCTGGGATGCAGATGCTACTGTAGAAGGTGTAGGAGGATGGGGATTAAGTTATGCCTTTGCAGACTCTGGCTGTTTTTCTGAAATGGGAATATCAGGATATATAACGCAAGGAGGGACGTCAGCAACTAATAGATTAAATTTTGCAACAGAAGTAATGTTTATCACTACTGATAGCGGTATTACCAGTGCTTATGGCACAGGAATGGGAGGACAATCCACAGGATATATGGTCACAGCTTCTACAAATCGAAGTTTGGTTTGGAGCAATCAAACATGGAGTAACTGGACAACACTTAGTGGTAATGGTGCCTGGAGAAAAGGGCACTGGACGAAAAAAGGATGGCATTTTGCTGGTAATAATGGCAACGTTCAACCTGGGTTTGTAAGATTTAATGATTCTAATGGTGCCTCAACAGGAGGTACCCAATTTCAGACTCTAACTAATGTTGGGGAAGAAAATATGGAACCTGGTGAAGACCACGGATATATGTTAGGTAATTTTAATGGTCACCAAAATAATATGACCTGGAAATTTACTTATGCTACCTATACAACATCTAATATGGGTGCTTTAACTAGACCTAAAGGACATTATGGACAATCATCGGGTGCTTGTCCTTCTGCCGCGGCCTCACATACTGCTTCCCATATAGTATAAAGAAAAGAATATGAAACTGTACAGAAGGAAAAAATAATGGCACTTAAAATAGGAAGTATAACAGTAGTGCCTGCTCCGACTGATATTACTAGGGGATCAGAATTAACTTCTAAGGGGGCAAGTGAAGATGCTTTTTGGGCATATCCGGGCTCACAATCTGCTGGAGCTACTTGGGCTACTAGAACTGTTTTTACACATGGATATCTAGCAGGAGGATATAAAGGATCTAATCCTTGGCGATCTGTTAACAAAACTTGGCATGCAAATGATACTACCATTTATCAAGGAGAACAACTTGATAAGGCGGGTTCCTATGTTGATGGTACTTTTTCTGACTATAATGCTTATGTTCACGGAACAGTAAATTCATTCACTGGTGCTAGTCAACATACATCTAGTTATAATTTACATAATGGTTCTGGAAGAACTTGGGGAGCAAGTACTTACGGTGCCGATACAAATGCTTCCGGTGTTGACTGGTCTTGGGATGGTGATAATCCAACTTCTATATCAGGTTTTGATTATGGAGTAGCACCTGCCAGCTGGGATGCAGATGCTACTGTAGAAGGTGTAGGTGGATGGGGATTAAGTTATGCCTATGGTGATAGCGGATGTTTTTCTCAATTGGGAATATCAGGATATATAACTCAAGGTGGCACTTCAGCAACTAATAGATTAAATTTTGCAACAGAAGTAATGTTTATCACTACTGATAGCGGCATAAGTAATGGTTATGGTACTGGTGCGGGAGGACAATCCACAGGATATATGGTTACTGGCTCCACAAATCGAAGTTTGAATTGGAGTAATCAATCATGGAGTAACTGGACAACAATTAGTGGTAATGATGCATTCAGAAAAATACAATTTACAAAAAAAGGATGGCATTTTGGCGGTAATGCTGGAAATGTCACAGGTGGTTTCACTCGATGGAATGATTCTAATGGTGCGGCAACAGGAGGTTCCCAATTTTCTACTCTAAGTAATATCGGAGAAGAGAATATGGAATCTGGAGAAAATCATGGATATATGTTAGGACAGTATAATGGTCAGCAAAATAATATGACTTGGAAATTTACTTATGCTACCTATACAACAACTAATTGTAGTGCTTTAACTCGGCCTAAAGGACATTATGGACAATCATCGGGTGCTTGTTCTTCTGCCGCGGCCTCACATACTGCTTCCCATATAGTATAAAGGAATGAAATGAAAATAAAATGCATTATTTAATAATACGAGATGATATAATAAACAAATATGATACTGGCACTAGCCATGGAAACGAAAACATGTTGTGTGATACATTGTTTTCATTGCATAATTTTGCTTGTGTTAAAATAGGAGACAGTATATTTGATACTATTAGAATGTTATTGGGTAAGAATAAATATTTAGAAATTACAGAAGAAGTTGCTGTAGATGGTACTCTTTTTTTTAGTGAAACGAGAGAAAATGTAAAAACTTGGGAAGAATCTGATGAACATTATCCAGAATATTGGGAAGATGTCGACCGTACTATCCCTAGAGAAAGTGGTTCAAAAAGCCCTCCACGACCTTTAACTGATCAGGAAAAGGCAAATACTGTTGCTTTTATGAAAATATTTGCAAAAGAAGTAATCGAAGAAGAATTTTCAAGAAAATATTTAGCATTAACAGATAAATCAGACTTAGAAATTGCGAGTTGGGAAATACAAAAACATGAGGCAAGAGAATTTTTAACTTATGGTGAAGACGATCCTGCTCATATAACACCATTTTTAGATTATTGCGCCAGTGAACGTGAACTTGATAAAACTACATTATCAAATAAAATTTTAGTTAAAGCGGAAGAATATCAAGATAAATTATCAACAATGCTTGTTGGATCACAAAAAATATTGAAAAAGTTTAAAGAATGTACTACTATTTGGGATTTAAATGTTCTTTATGCAGATTACTTAGGATATTTATTGCCTAATATTCAAGCAATAGAAATGAATAGAATGACAGAAGAATTAGATTATACAGATAATGTCATTGGAAATAAACTTAACTTTTAACAAATGAAAAAATTATGAAAAAATATAATTATGATGGTTTAACCGTCTCTGAAGCAGATAAACAAATTATAGAATTATCAAAAACGGCCGGATTTCAATTTACAACTAATTTTCAAGCAACACATTTCGTTGCAGGATCTCAAATAACACCATGGAGAATGGTACGACAAGCATTGTCAGAATTAGATACAAGACATCAGGCATATCATGATGTTTCTATAAGTTTGCGTAAAAGTGCTGTAAGAATGCAAAAGTTTAAATATGATCTGGAACATGCATCAACTGAAGTTGAACGTGAAGTTCAACAAATTAATATTGATGATGCTCAATATGATATTCAGGTTTGGGAAAGAAAACTTGAACACGCAAAATTTGAAATAGATTTATATTTGGAAATTATTAACAGATATGTAACGGATGAAAAACCAATAGAATATTACATTGAAGAAAATATTGAAGAAGAGGAAAGTTATTGGATAATGAGAATGGCAAAACAAGCATCTATGGATATGATAGCTTCCGGACGTATTGGAGTTGGTAATATGGATTCTATTGCGATGATGCCTGAAGAGGTTCAGGTTAAAACTTTAGCAACAACTCTTCAATATGTTAAAAGACTTAATGGAGGAATGAAAAAAATTGATTCTGCTGTGAAGAAGGGTCTATTAGCAAATGACAAACTTCTTCCTGAGTATGATGTTCCATCCATAACAGACACACTATTAGTAGGATTTGATAATGATGAAAAAGAAAATATTCAGCTTACCCCTAAACCCAAAGTTGAAGGAGTCCCAATTAACTAATTTTTTGGGATTTTTAAACGAATATAAAGATTTTATATACGATATATATTTTACCTGTCGCATGCCTCCTTTCATACAAGATGCTATGGGAGATGTATTTAAGTCTAAAGAAGATCATGATCATGTGATAAAACAAGCAATTTATGTGTCGGAAGAAACAGGCATTCCATTGTCCGCAACTTTTAATAATATATTAGTACGTCCTACTCAACAAAATTTAGATTTATGGATTACAAATTTTAAAGAAATATATTCTAGTAATGTAATACAAAGTGCTACTATTCCTCATACTCATTGGGTAGCCACAAAACAAATACAACATGAATTTCCAAACTTAGAAATTAAAAATACTATACTAAGAGATGTGACTGAACCACGTGAAGTGGTTAAATTAGGAGAGGCAGGATTTCATTATGTTAATTTAGATCGTGACTTAATGCGAGATCATGATAAGTTAAAAGAAATGAAACGTGCAAAAGAATATGCTGGTGTTAAATTATCACTATTAGCAAATGAAGGATGTTTAGGCAATTGTCCTATGATGACTGAACATTATGAATTTAATAATTCGCGTGGACAGGGTCCTCAGTATTTTAATGATCCTATATCAAGAACATCATGTCCTAAATGGGATTATGAAGACCCATCTACTCCACTTAAAATGGCAAACTTTCCACCATGGAAAGAAGATTGGGATGAATTATTAAAATATGTAGATGTGATTAAAATGCATGGTAGAGAATCAATAGAAAGACTTAATGAAACCATGCATATTATAAAAAATTATGCTGAAGACAAGGAAATATTATTTGATACATTTGATGGATATTTAGAAGACACCAATTTAAAAGATAGACCTATTAATGTTTGGCGAGAAAAAATAAAGACCTGTAAATTTGAATGTTGGGATTGTGGTTATTGTGATAAGGTTTATGAATCAAAATCAGGCGAATTTGTTCATTCTAAAGCGAGATTAGTTACAAGAGAATTGGTAGATTCTGTAAACAAAAATGTCAATATTAATGTGTCAGGATTAACTGCCCAACGTGTTTTAAATTTTATAAATGCATTAGCAAAAGAATCAAATCATTATTTAGAAATAGGTTCATTTCATGGTGCCACAGCATGTTCTGCTTTATTGAATAATAATATAACAGTAAGTTGTGTAGATAATTGGCAAATTCAACAACAACCACAAAGAGATGATTTAGAATTACCGAACAATTCAAAAGAAGAATTTATTAAAAATATTAAGGCTGTTAAAGAAAATAATGATGTCATGGTTTTTGATTGTGATTTATTTGAAGTTAATATAGATAGTATTAAAGATGTTGATTTATTTTTCTATGATGGGCCACATGATTTACAGACAACAAGAGATGCGTTAATATATTATAGTGAGACTTTTGCAGATACTTGTATTTGTATATTTGATGATGCTAATTGGGAAGGGGTGGTACAGGGTGCAAATGAAGGAATAAAATCTCTTTCAAATTGGCGATTTCCTCCTTCTGATGATAAACTTCAAAAAGCAGGATTGAAAGTATTATATGATAAAAAAATGTTAAATGATATAGAAGATACCCAAAATTGGTGGAACGGACTATACATTGTAGTAGTTAAAAAATGATTGATATAATTTTAAATAATCAATGGTATGTATTGTACCTTGCCTGTATAATGATCATGTCAGCATATGTGCAACGTAATGGTCTTATCTATCCTCTATTAAACAAATTAACAGTATTTGTTCCGTCTAAGAGATTGTTTGTTGTCATAACAAGTGCGGTCGCGGGCGTATTGCCTATTGCAGGTAGGGTTTCCATCTCTGCTGGTATTTTAGATACCATTGCCCCTAAAGATGAAAGGCGAAAACATTATGGTATACTTGATTACCTAAGTACACATCATTATTATCTTTGGTCTCCATTTGAAAAATCTGTTATTATTCCAATGGCAGTTTTAAGTTTATCTTATGCAGAATTTATGCAGTTAATGTGGCCTTTAACTGTAATTGCTATCGTGGTTCCATTTGTTTTAATATTTACACTACTTAAAGAAGATGATGTAATTATACAAACACAACAACGAGCATACGCGCAAGTAGAATGGGTAAATTGGCAATTACTTACTGCAGTAATGGTAATTATTATGCTGGGCAATTATGTACGAGAACATACAGACATAATAAAAACTTACTTAGAAGATAATGATTTGTCGATTGTTTCAGCTGCTTGGATTGGATTTGCAGCTAGTTTTTTATTAGGCTCATCAAGTCGATTTGCAGCATTTACTGCAATTCTAGCAAGTATATTTGGTGTAGAATTCCTTCCTTTATTTTTTGCTATAGATTATACTGGTTATATGCTAAGTCCTACTCACAAATGTTTTGCAATAGGAAAAATGTATTTTAATACTTCTTTTGTTACATATTATACTCATATAATTCTTCTTTGTTCGCTTATTATTGCGGTAGCGATTTTACTTGTGGCATAGTCATTTTACATAAATAGTTAGGGAAACCCAAAATATAACTATTAAAGGAAACAGCTGACGAATAATTATCAATTATTAAAATTACAGGGAGATGTTGAACTAGAAACTTTTCTTACGATACGATACGACAATCACGGACAAGTAATTGACCAACATAATCCTAACAAAAAGAGAAGAAAAGCAGGGGGAGGGTGGACTACATGGTTTGTAAAAATCAGAAAGAAAAAATAACTAAATATTACAATAAAATAACAAAAGTGAAGGACAATAATGGCTGAATATAAGAATGAAGAACCGTGTGAGTTTATTTACCACATAACCGCTATAGAGAAAGTTGTAGATGGAGATACTATTGATGCAGTTATTGATTTGGGGTTCGATGTTAGGTATTGTGGACGAATCCGTTTGTTGGGAATCGATACACCAGAATCAAGAACTCGTGATTTGGCAGAAAAGTTCTATGGAAAACTCTCCTCGGCCGCCCTTAAGTCATGGTTACATTGGGCAATTGTGTCAGACAGAGATGATATTGAAGTTCAAGTCAGATGTCCAGAAAAAGACAGTAGAGGTAAATTCGGAAGAATTCTTGGAGAAATCTGGATCAACTGTACAGAAGGTGGACATGAGTTTAATGGATGGACCAATTTAAACAAATGGATGTGTGAATCGGGCTATGCAGTAGGTTATTATGGTGGAAGTAAAGAGGAAATTGAGGAAGAGCATATGAAAAATAGAGCACTGCTTGAAGAGCGAGATGGGGTTAAGTATCAGGAGCAATCATAATGGCCGATGATGTAGGACATTCACAACGATTGATATCTAATTTAGTATTGATGTCTTTTGCCTGTTTATGGTTCATAGTTCTATTTTCATTTGGATTGCTTGTATATCAATCGGTATCATATACAGATCAGATTGAACATATTATAAAATCTATAGAATTTTTTAATAGAATAGAAGGAAAATAATGGCAGAAGAAGAATTAGTTGATTTTGGATTCAGTGCTGTAACAGCAGATGAATACGAAGCAGACAATACCGATGGAGAAAACACAGGAAGTGGAGGTTCTGCTAGTCCAGACGCGTTAGCATCAATGGACTCTAAAATAGAACAAATCATGTCACATTTGGCTACTCAAAAAGATTTACCTAGTGCAGAGTTTGGATTTTCTCAAGAACAACAAGATTCACTTGCAAAGGCAGTATCTACTAATTCCGATAAACTAGATAAAATTCTTGCTCTAGAACAGGATGAAGAACGTGCACAAACGACAGCAGATATCCTGGCGCAGCTTAATGATGCGACAGGAGATTCAAGAATTGCTTCTTCAGAAGCAAAAAAGTCAGTAGGAAAACAAGATGAGATCATGAAGTTCTTAGAGAGTATGTCACCAAAGATTGACAAGATTCTCAAACTAGAAAGTCTTGAAAGTCTGTTAGAAGGAACATCAGGAAAGTTAGATAGTCTGACTGCATCTCAAGTACAATCTGTTACTGCTGAACCACCAGACTTAAC
>Ga0115000_10005451_pt1 | contig 10199 bp, 7 predicted proteins | sample ArcticOcean_MG_C_6_FD_89690 | JGI IMG/M metagenome (GOLD analysis project Ga0115000, IMG submission 89690) | Marine microbial communities from western Arctic Ocean - ArcticOcean_MG_CB8_128 | ecosystem: Environmental > Aquatic > Marine > Oceanic | place: Arctic Ocean: Canada Basin | collected... | reverse complement strand
ATTTCAACAATTCCGAGAGGGTATAGTGTCATTGAAGGATAAAGATTTAGATACGGCGACAGCTTGGCTCAATAAAGCTGCTGAAATGGCAGATGCGGATTTATTGTTTGAGATTAATTCTCGTAAAAAAGATTTAGCAATGGTACTTATTGATTCGGTGGCGCTACATAAATCGGAGATGACATTTAAACAGGCAGAAGATATTATAAAAAAGGCACGACGTATTGCACCGAAATATCCATTGGGTGATGACGCGCTGGCAGAGCTCTATCTTGAAAAGGGAAATGTCCTCTTTCAGCATAAAAATTTTAATAGGGCCTACGAATATTATAAGCAAGCATTTGCAATGAGTAGTCAAAGTGAAACGGCAGTAAAGAAAAGATATAATGATTTGATTGAGGAACTCATGGACGAAGCCCATTTATTTACAGAACAAGAAGAATATATTTTGGCTATCAAATCTTTAGAAACAATTATTGAGATTCACCCAACAAGAGAAGAAGATTTGGGGCCGGTTATTGAGAAAATTTCACTAAAACTGGTAGATATTGAGGCGGTTGAAACTCGAAAGAAAATGAAAGAAATGATGCAGGTTAAGCGGAAAGAAATTGATGATAAAAGTCATTATGTTTTATTATTGGGAATGACTTTGCATCAAGCTATGGAGATTACAGGTGAACCGCCCTTTACTGATAAAATAGATAGAAGTGGGCGCATTTATGAAATGTGGTCATTTGAAAATCACAACAAAGCCAAACGACTATATTTTGAAAATCACCTTTTAGTGAAAATAGAAAAATAGTAATTCCCATGAATAATTCTAAAATTTATATCATTCCCCTGCTGATAGTGGTAGGGCTGATGGCCTCATATTTTAACATTGAGAAAAATTCAGCTGAGAATCGACAACCCGTACCCACTGAATTTGTAGAGAAGAAATTACGTCGTAAAGATTTTAAGAATGACCGCAAAGAATATATGAAGCAAATGCACCGTTCACATCCAGATACAGATTGGGAAGCATTAGATCGCCAAACTCGAAAAGATAAATCTGAAAAGGTGCGACAAGAATTGGAATCTCGATTACAGAATGGCGAATTGAATCACAGTGGATTAAACCGTGTTAGCACCGCCAATCGAAATGTTACCGGTGAGTGGAACGAGCGGGGTAGTAATAATTTGGCAGGGCGTATTCGTACCGCTGAGGTGGATTTTCAAAATGGATTCATTTATTGTGCATCTTCTGGTGGAAATATTTGGCGTGGAAGTATAGATGGCGAAAATTGGGAATCCATGAATGATTATATGCAGGTGAAAGGGATATCATTTTTACGGTTAATAGATGCAGGCGGTATATCTCGATTAATGATAGGTTCAAATGATGCTTTTTATTATTCTGATTCGGATGGACTTATATTGAATCCCGCTACGGGATTAGAAAATGTAAGCTCTATTAAGCGATATGCATTATTGGGTACGGATGTGTATGCCTTAGTAAAAGAGTGGGATAATGAGGATAACCGGAACGAAACCAAGCTTTATAAATCAATAGATTTTGGCGTTTCATTCCAACATTTTGTGAGTTTTGATAGTCATAATGGATTCAATCCCATTGAGATGCCGGACCATTTTGATTTATGGGCCGACCGATATTTTGGTGGGGATATTTATATTGTGAATGATAATTCTTTTTATCGAATTGCACATGGTGTTGTGGAGTTAATTTCAACCTTTGATTCAAATAGTTTTGGAGAAGTATTACTCACAGGTGGGATGGGGCTGAATTCTCCTTTTTTCTATGTGCTATATGGAAGTGAAATTTATTTTTCAAGCAATGGGGGGAGTACATGGGTGAATCGAGGGGAATCACCCAGTTCATGGTGGTTCATGGTAAACAGTTTTGGGTCTTCTAATATCAATAGTGATGTAGTTGCCATTGGAGGGATAGAAGCCTTTCGTAGCACCAATTCAGGGAATAATTGGCAAGTAATTAATGATTGGTGGGCATATTATGATGACCCTGTAAATGATCTCCATGCGGATATTCCTGAAATTAGATTCTTTTTAGATGAAGAATTTAATGAGATTACATTGATTTCTACTGATGGTGGTATTTATATGTTAGATGCCAATTTGAATAATGCTAATAATTTGTCGCTTAATGGATTGGGGGTTAGCCAGTATTACTCCACCTATACTAAACGCTCTTTCCCTTATAATATTTATGCTGGTTCTCAGGATCAAGGATTTCAACGCAGTAATAATCCAGGAGAAGGTGTGCTTGATTTTGTCCAATCAATTAGTGGTGACTATGGGCATTTATGCTCTGGTAATGAAGGTGAAAGCATCTGGACAAATTATCCCGGAATTACTACCTATTTTCCTGACCCATTAACTAGTGGTCATATATCACTTGATTTCCCTGGTGATGGGCATATGTGGTTGGCGCCATTAATCGCAGACCCACAACAATCGAATGTGGCCTATTTAGGCGGTGGAACTGTTACATCTGGAAATCATATTATTAAACTGACTGCTAGCAGTTGGGCTATCGATTATGAGCAATTAGATCAATCATTTTCAGGCACCATTTCAGCCATGGCAATTTCCCCAATTAATTATAATTATAGGTATGTACTCACTGAATCAGGAAAGTTCTATCATAGCGCAGATGCTGGTGATTCATGGCAAATGACCAATAATTTTACAGGTCCATCACCTCAATACTTTTATGGTTCAACTATAGAGCCATCACCAGTTGAATTGGGTAGAGTGTATATTGGTGGTAGTGGATATTCCAATTCCCCCGTATATCAATCATCAAACCATGGTGTTAGTTTTCAATCTATGAATGCGGGGTTACCCAATACATTGGTATTTCAATTAGCTACATCAGATGGAGGTGAGCTTTTATTTGCAGCCACAGAGGTGGGCCCCTATGTATATGATGTGTATGATGAGGAATGGTTTGACCTGGCAGGGGTATTTGCACCAGACCAAACCTATTGGGCGGTAGATTTTGTACCTGCACTACAAACAGCACGCTTTGCCACCTATGGTCGTGGCATCTGGGATTTTATATTGGATGATAATTATAATATAATTTCTGGTGACCTGAATGATGACGATAATGTGAATATTCAAGATATTGTAATATTGGTGAACGTTATAATTGGTGGCTGGGAGCTTACTGAAGCTCAAATGCAAGCCGGTGATATAAATGATGACGGAGACATCGACATCTTAGATATTGTTCAAGTTGTAGATATAATTTTAGGAAGATAATATGGAACATCAAATTGAAATAATATACTCAGGCGAATTACGAACGTGGTCCACCCATTTAAAATCGGGTGATGATATCATTACTGATGCTCCGGTGGATAATGAAGGTAAAGGTGAAGCCTTTTCTCCCACTGATTTACTAGCTTCTGCATTGGGTAGTTGTATGCTCACCATCATGGGGATTACCGCCAATACACAAAATATTAATATTGATGGTACCTATGCCACCGTGAAAAAAGTGATGGGTGAAGAGCCTCGCCGAATAGCAGAAATCCATTTAGATATCACATTTATCCAGCCCGTAAGTGAGAAGCATCGAACCGTATTAGAGAGAGCCGCTCACCATTGCCCCGTATCAAAAAGTCTTCACCCCGATTTAAAAGAAGTGGTCACTTTTCATTATCCTGAAGAATAATTCCCATGTTTCAGTGGGCAAAAAAGCCTAAATTTCAGCCTTAATTTTCGGAGCAAAAATTGATTAAACGTACGCATACATGCGGTGAACTACGCGGTTCTCATATTGGTGAGACTATTTCTTTAAACGGGTGGATTTCTAAAAGTCGTGATTTAGGTGGATTGCGATTCATTGACCTTAGGGACCGCTACGGAAAAACTCAAATTGTATTTAATGAAGAATTAAATAAAGATGCATTGGCCAAAGTAAAACGCTTAGGACTTGAAGATGTAATTGGTATTTCAGGTGTGGTGCTTGCACGTCCTGATGATGCAAAAAATTCAAATATGCCCACTGGTGAAATTGATGTAGAGGTAACAGAATTAGAAGTATACAATGAATCGGATCCATCTCCATTTGATATTAATGACCGTAACTCTGCAGGTGAAGACCATCGTTTGAAATACCGATATTTAGAGCTGCGAACCGAAGAGCTTCAAAGTAATATGGTCATGCGTCACAAGGCAGCAATTGCCACGCGTAATTTCATGAATGATGGTGGGTTTATCGAAATTGAAACGCCGGTTCTGATGAAATCTACACCAGAAGGTGCGCGCGACTTTTTAGTGCCCAGCCGAATTCACAAAGGTCGATTTTATGCATTGCCTCAATCTCCCCAAACGTATAAGCAATTGCTCATGGTTTCGGGAATGGATAAGTATTTCCAAATTGTAAAATGCTTTAGAGATGAAGATTTCAGAGCAGATCGTCAACCCGAATTTACCCAAATTGATATTGAGATGTCATTTGTAGAACAAGATGATGTAGTAGCATTGGGTACCAATCTAACTCGCTATTTATGGAAGTCCACATTGGGAGTTGACCTGCCAAAAGTATTTCCTGTAATATCCTATTATGATGCATTAGAAAAATATGGTTCGGATAAGCCGGACACAAGATTTGGTATTGAACTAAATGAGTTTAAATCTTATGTTGAGCGTTCTGATTTCAATGCATTTAAGTCCGTGTTAGATGCGGGTGGTCGCGTGAAAGCGGTGGTGTGTCCAAATGCTGAATCATATAGCCGAAAGGTGATAGATGAGCTTACGGACAAAATGAAAACCTATTATGGTGCCAAAGGGTTGGCATGGATGAAATGTAAAGGTGATCTTTTGGATGGCGGTATAAGTAAGTTTTTCCCTGAAGATGTTCAAGAAGATATTATATCTGAATTATCGGTAAATAGCGGCGATGTGATATTTATAGTGGGGGATAAAGCAAAAGTGGTATTTAATGCACTGGGTGCATTACGGACAGAATTGGCAAAACGTGAAAATCTAATTGATGAAAAGGCATGGGCGCCCTTGTGGGTAGTTGATTTCCCTTTAGTTGAATGGAATGAAGATTTGGAGCGTTGGGATGCGCTACACCATCCGTTTACCTCACCTCACCCTGATGATGTTAATAAAATGGATGCTGAACCAGGCAATATTCGTTCGCTGGGATATGATATTGTAATGAACGGTTATGAGTTAGGTGGCGGCTCAATTCGTATACATGATAAAGATTTACAGGCCAAAATATTCACATTATTAGGAATAAGTGATGAAGATGCCGATGAGAAGTTTGGCTTCCTTATGAATGCATTTAAATATGGTGCGCCTCCTCATGGTGGGATGGCATTTGGTTTAGATAGAATAGTCATGCTATTGGTGGGCTCAAATCAGATTCGAGATGTGATAGCATTCCCCAAAACAACATCTGCAATGTCACTTATGGATAATTCGCCCTCTCTAGTTGACAGGGAACAGTTAGATGACTTACATTTATCTATTATTGAGGATAGCGATGGATAATTTGAAAACTGAGTGATTTATGCGTAAATTACTTGGCTTTATGGAAACAGATTTATCAGATTATAGAGACAAAGCCTAGACCCTATAGGGGAGTGGGCTTTTCCTATTTATAAAAGGTTGGTTTATTGAAAAAGAAAATTGATATCACAGGCGTGGATCCATTGGTTTTTGTAGGCATGCGTGATGAAAATATTAAGATTGTAGAATCAAAATTTGATACAAAAATTGTGGTTCGGGGAAATTCGGTAATTTTAGATGGTAAAAAGGCTGAATTGAAAATTATTGAATCAATTTTTAATGATGTGATTTCAACTATCAGTCAAAAAGGATTTATAGATACGGATGATGTGAAGTCGCTTATTGGTCTTGCAAAAAGTGGGAATGGTGGTTCTGTCTCTGAAACCAGTGAAGGGATGCCTGTAGTGCTTCACACTCATCAAGGGGTTGTATCTGCTCGAACTCAAGGTCAGAAAAAATATTTTGAAGCGGTTCAAGAAAATGATATTGTTTTTGGCGTCGGCCCAGCCGGAACCGGAAAAACCTACCAAGCGGTAGCCAGTGCAGTCGCCGCATTAAAGCGAAAAGAAGTAGAGCGTATTGTAATTACGCGTCCAGCGGTTGAAGCTGGTGAGCGATTAGGATTTCTTCCAGGAGATTTAAAGGAAAAGGTTGACCCCTATTTGACACCTCTGTATGATGCATTGAATGATATGCTTCCCCGAGATAAATTAAAAGTATATTTAGACCAGCGAACCATTGAAGTAGCACCGTTGGCATATATGCGGGGACGAACATTGCACAACGCATTCATAATTTTAGATGAAGCTCAGAATGCAACCCCTATGCAAATGAAAATGTTTTTGACCAGATTGGGTGTGACCTCAAAGGCAATTGTTACTGGAGATTTAACTCAGATTGATTTACCGCCTCGAGATTCATCAGGGTTAATTGAAGCCACTCGGATTCTCAAAAATGTAGATGGTATTGACTTTGTATTTTTTGATGAGAATGATGTGGTTCGTCACCGATTGGTGAAAGATATTATTAAGGCTTACGGTAAAAATGATAAAGTTATTAAAAAGTAAAAATTTGGAGCTATTATAGGATGTCAAAAAGTGTAGTAATTGTATCATATGCACGTACACCCTTGGGCTCTTTTAAGGGAACTTTGAGTACGATATCTGCCCCGCATTTGGGAGCCACTGCCATTAAGGGTGCCTTAGAAAAATGTAACCTTGACGGCAGCCATGTTGACGAAGTAATTATGGGATGTGTGCTTCCAGCTGGATTAGGTCAGGCACCCGCACGTCAAGCAGCTATATATGCCGGGATTCCCAACGATGTTGAAACATTGACCATTAATAAAATGTGTGGTTCTGGGTTAAAGGCAATTATGCAAGCTCAACAGTCTATCTTAGCCGGTGATGCCGATGTAGTAGTTGCAGGTGGAATGGAAAATATGAGTCAATCACCACATTATTTAATAGGTAGTCGCGATGGTATTCGTTTAGGGCACGGCGAGTTGATTGATGGACTGATTCACGATGGTTTATGGGATGTATATAATAATCAACACATGGGGAATTGTGCTGAAATTTGTGCAAAGGAATATAACTTCTCTCGTGAAGATCAAGATGATTTTGCTGAACGTTCATACACTCGTTCACAAAATGCTATTGTAAATGGTTTATATGAAGATGAGATTATTCCTGTAGTTGTGCCTCAGCGAAGAGGCGAGGCAATTATCGTTTCAGTTGATGAAGAGCCTAATCGTGTAAATTTTGATAAAATGCGAGCATTGCGTCCAGCATTTGAAAAAGAGGGTTCCGTAACTGCAGGTAATGCTAGTACCATTAATGATGGTGCGGCCGCAGTTGTGTTGATGTCAGAAGAAAAAATGAAAGAATTAGGGTTGACTCCTATTGCTAGAATTATTTCACAGGCTTCAGCTGCACATGCACCAGAATGGTTTACCACGGCCCCTGTAAAAGCTATGAATAAGGCTGTTGAAAAAGCAGGGCTTTCTATAGCTGATATTGATCTTTTTGAAATTAATGAAGCGTTTTCGGTAGTAACCATGGCCGCTGAAAAAGATTTAAATTTAGACTCTAAAAAGGTAAATGTATTGGGCGGAGCTGTTTCAATGGGGCACCCAATTGGTGCATCTGGTGCACGTATTATGTGTACATTGCTCAATGCCATGAATCAGAAAGGTGCCAAGCGTGGAATGGCATCTATTTGTATTGGTGGCGGTGAAGCCTCTGCGGTAATTGTGGAGAAGGTTTAATGCATAGAATTGGAGTAATAGGCGCAGGCACCATGGGGAATGGCATTGCCCATATTTCTGCATTAAGTGGACTTGATGTTATATTGGTAGATATTAATGCTGAATTTCTTAAAAAAGGATTGGCAGTAATTTCTAAAAATATGGATCGACAGGTGCAAAAAAAGAAAATTTCTAATACTGAAAGAGTTTCAGCTCTCGAGCAGATTGTCACGTCCATAGATATGAATGCCTTGAGAGATTGTGATATTGTAGTAGAGGCAGCCACTGAGAATCCAAAAATTAAAGCATCCATCTTTAGGCAGTTAGATGGAATCTGTAAGTCAGATTGTATTTTAGCATCCAATACATCATCAATTTCTATTACTGAGATTGGATCAAATACGAATCGCCCTGAAAGGGTGATTGGCATGCATTTTATGAATCCTGTCCCAGTGATGAAGTTGATAGAGGTGATTCGGGGTCATTTGACTAGTGATGAAACGGCTTCGGCAGTCCAGGATTTATCTATAAAAATGAATAAAATTGCGGTGGAGTGTAACGACTATCCTGGCTTTGTAGCAAATAGGATTTTAATGCCTATGATAAATGAAGCCATTTTTTGCCTTATGGAGGGTGTGGCTGAGGCGCAGGCTATTGATGATATTATGAAGCTGGGAATGGCGCATCCGATGGGCCCCTTAACATTGGCCGATTTAATTGGACTAGATGTTTGTTTGGCGATTTTAGAAGTGCTTCATAGAGAATTGGGTGATAGCAAATACCGACCTTGTCCGTTATTGAAAAAGATGGTTGCGTCAGGTACTCTGGGTCGGAAAACAGGTCACGGATTTTTTAATTATAAATAATTGAGATAAAGATGAATTTTTTACTAACAGAAGAGCAGAAAATGATTCGGAAGACTGCCCGAGAATTTGCCATCAATGAATTGGCCCCTGGTGTAGTTGAACGAGATGAGAAGAAGATTTGGCCAAGAGAAGCTATCCAAAAGATGGGAAAATTGGGTTTTATGGGCATGATGACATCCACTGAATGGGATGGTGCTGGTATGGATGTGATTTCGTATGCTCTTGCCATGGAAGAAATTGCCCGAGTTGATGCATCGGCTTCGGTAGTGATGTCTGTAAATAATTCATTAATTTGTTACTTACTTGAAAAATTTGGTAGCGACTTTCAGAAAGAAAAATATTTAAAACTATTGGCAAGTGGAAAGAAAATTGGGGCCTATTCACTCTCTGAGCCTCAATCTGGTTCAGATGCATCAAATATGAAAACCGTAGCGAAAAGAGTTGGTGATTATTATGTAGTGAGTGGAACTAAAAATTGGGTGACCAATGGCATCAATTCTGATATTGTAATGCTATTTGCCATGACTAATCCAGGATTGGGGCATAAAGGAATTTCATGCTTTATTGTTGAAAAGGGATGGAGTGGATTTGAGGCAGGGAAGCCCGAGGATAAATTGGGAATACGTGCATCTGATACTAGTGAATTATATTTTGACAATGTTAGAATTCCAGCTGACAACTTAGTGGGCGGTGAGGGTGTTGGTTTTAAGATTGCACTCACAACCCTTGATGGTGGACGTATTGGGATTGCATCTCAAGCATTAGGAATTGCACAAGCATCATTGGATGCATCTATTTCATATTCAAAAGAACGGGTTCAGTTTGGCAAACCTATTTCTGCAAATCAAGGCATTCAGTTTAAATTGGCAGACATGGCCATGAGCATTGAAACGGCACGTTTATTGATTCATAAGGCGGCATGGGCAAAACAAAATGGATTAGATTATGGGCATCTGGCATCCATGGCAAAAGTTTACGCATCAGAAGCTGCTATGAAGGCATCAACTGATTGCGTGCAGATTCACGGTGGTTATGGATACATAAGAGAATCTGGCGTTGAACGACTAATGAGAGATGCAAAAATTACACAGATTTATGAAGGTACTTCTGAGATACAAAGATTGGTGATTGCGAGAGCATTGCTAAAATAAAACGGAGATTAAATTGGATATTTTTAAAAGAATGGCAAAAATGGGGCATGAGCAAGTTGCATATTTTTGTGATCCTGATTCAGGTTTAAGAGGTATTGTGGCTATCCATAATACGATACTTGGGCCCGCACTAGGTGGATGCAGAATGTGGAATTATGCCACAGAAGAAGAAGCTTTAACAGATGTACTTCGATTATCTAAGGGCATGACTTATAAGGCCGCTATTGCAGGTCTCAATCTTGGTGGTGGTAAGGCTGTAATTATAGGTGATTCTAAAAAAGATAAGTCAGAAGATCTTTTTAGGTCTTTTGGCCGATTTGTAGAAGGTCTAGGGGGTCGCTATATTACTGCTGAAGATGTAGGAACAAATATGAAAGATAT
>Ga0115000_10005449_pt1 | contig 10200 bp, 8 predicted proteins | sample ArcticOcean_MG_C_6_FD_89690 | JGI IMG/M metagenome (GOLD analysis project Ga0115000, IMG submission 89690) | Marine microbial communities from western Arctic Ocean - ArcticOcean_MG_CB8_128 | ecosystem: Environmental > Aquatic > Marine > Oceanic | place: Arctic Ocean: Canada Basin | collected... | reverse complement strand
CGCCCACGACCCGCGCGAGATGGAGTTTTACGAACTCGCGCTCAAGGTCTCCGGCGCAGTGCAGGCTGCGCGCTGGACGGACATTCCGGGGGGCGGCTACATTTACTCCTTCAACGGCCCGCACTCGCTGTTCATCGACACGATCCGCTCGCTGCGCTCGCTCGCGGTGGCGCATCAGCTTGGCCACGCGTTGATGGGAGAGAGGGATCGGAAAATTTCGCTGCTTGAGCGTCTCGTGCGGCATGCCGAGGCGACAGCGGCGCACGGTGTTTATTACGGCGAAGGCCGCGACGCTTACGACGTGCGCGGCCGCACGGCGCACGAGAGCATTTTCAACCTGAACGACGGCAGCTACCGCTGTCCCAACTCGCAGCAGGGCTACTCACCGTTCAGCACATGGACGCGCGGTCTGGCCTGGGCGGTCTGTGGGTATGCCGAGCAGCTCGAGTTTTTCCGCACGCTCAAGGATGCCGCTCTCAAGCCGCTCGGAGGTCGGCGCAAATTGAACGTCATGCTGCTGAAGGCTGCCACCGCCACCGCCGATTTTTATCTCGAGAACAGTTGTACAGACGGCGTTCCAGCCTGGGACACCGGCGCGCCGCAACTGCATCGCTTGGGCAACTACTTGGCCAAGCGCTCAAACCCGCGCAACGATTTCGAACCGGTCGATTCCTCCGCGGCAGCGATCGCGGCGCAGGGCTTGGTTCGCCTGGGCAACTACCAAATCAACACCGGCAAAAAAGCCGACGGCACGCGGTATCGCCAAGCCGGCTTGACCATTGCCAACACCCTGTTGCAGGAGCCGTATCTCTCCACGGACGCCAAGCATCAAGGATTGGTTTTGCACTCCATTTATCATCGCCCCAACGGCTGGGACTATATCCCGCGCGGCAGCAAAATCCCCTGCGGCGAAAGCTCGATGTGGGGCGACTACCACGCGCGCGAATTGGCGTTAATGCTCCTTCGCGAGGCTCGCGGCGAGTGTTACCCGACCTTTTTCGACTACTGATTCACCGTGGCTGAGCCGTTCAAACTCAAGCGCATCCCGACGCTGAAAACCCCGGGAGCCTTCCGTGAACACGTCGCGTCGCTTGGCCTCGATTTGCCGTGCGACGATCACATTCAGCCAACCGCCGAGTCGCCCTTGTCCAAGCCGCTCGACCGAATCACGCTTGGCGGCAAGACGCCCGGCAACCGCATCGCCATTCACCCGATGGAAGGCTGGGACGGCACGACGAGTGGCGGCGTGACTGACGAGATGACGCGCCGTTGGCAACGTTTCGGCGAGAGCGGGGCCAAGCTGATCCTCGGCGGCGAGGCGATGGCGGTGCGCCCCGATGGTCGCGCCAACCCGAACCAACTTATTCTCAACGAGGAAAATCAAGCCGGCATCGCCGGGTTGCGTGAGGTGTTGATCGCAGCGCACGCCGAGCGCTACGGCTCGACCGATGACTTGGTGATTGGGTTTCAACTCACGCACTCGGGACGCTTCTGCCGGCCGAACGAGAAAACCAGGTTCGAGCCGCGAGTCGCGTATCGGCATCCGATGCTCGACGCAAAATTCAAAGTCACCAGCGACGACCAAATCTGGACTGACGACGAAATCACCGAACTCGTCGGCAGCTACGTCCGCGCCGCACAACTCGCCGCCGGGGCGGGGGCGGACTTCGTCGACCTCAAGCATTGTCACGGCTATTTACTGCACGAATTTCTCAGCGCCCACACGCGGCCCGGCCGGTACGGCGGCTCGTTCGAGAATCGCACGCGCATCGTGCGCGATATCATCGACGGCATCCGCGCAGACGGGAACAACATCGACGTGATCGTGCGAGTGAGCGCGTTCGACTTCGTGCCGTTCCGTCCCGCCCCAACCCGAGCGCAGCCGGGCAAACTTGGCCCCGGCATCCCGGAGGATTTCTCTCACTGCCTACCGTACCACTACGGATTCGGGCTGAATCCCGATAATCCGCTCGAGGTTGATCTCACTGAGCCGCAGCAGTTTGTGAAGTTATGCGGCGAGTTGGGCGTCAAGCTCGTGAGCCTCAGCGCCGGTTCGCCGTATTACAATCCGCACATCCAGCGTCCCGCCGCCTATCCGCCGTCTGACGGCTACCAACCGGCGCACGATCCGCTCATCGATGTTGAGCGGCAGATTCAAGTCGTTCGCCAAATCCGCGAAGCCGCGCCTGCTAATCTCGCTATCGCCGGTTGTGGTTACAGCTACCTGCAGGAATTTTTACCGCATGTGACGCAGCGTCTCGTGCGCGAAGGGTGGGTGGATGTCGTCGGCCTGGGGCGGATGGTCTTGAGTTATCCGGACATGCTTCCCGATGCGATGGCCAACGGCGCGCCGACGCCCAAGCGCATTTGCCGGACGTTCAGCGATTGCACCACCGGCCCCCGCAATGGCATGATCAGCGGCTGTTTTCCGCTGGACGACTACTACAAAAACCGTCCCGAGTTCGATCAGCTCAAGCAGATTAAAAAGTCGCTTAAGATGACCGCCGACAAACGTGATCATTCATCATAGTCAATTTCCGCATGCCGTTCAGCGACAGTTGCTCGACGGCCTTCGGCTTGGCCAGGTGCCGCCCAAGTTTTTGTACGAGAGCGATCTCCAAACGCAAAAGTGGCTCGCGGTGCACAGGGCGCATTCGCCGTCGCGGACCGATGCCGGTGTGCAGTCGATTTACGACCGTGCATTTGACGAGTCGCTTGGCCAAGCGGCGGATGAGGCGGTTTGTCTCGTTGGTCTGGGTTGCGGCGGCGGCCAAAAGGACACCCGCTACCTGGCCAAGCTGAAGTCGATTCACACGATTGTCGACTACGTGCCGTGCGACGTCAGCCAAGCGATGACGCGGGTGGCGCGCGAAGCAGCGGCGGCGGAGTTGCCGCTCGAACGAATTCACCCGCTCGTGTGCGACTTGGCCAATGCGCCCGACCTTGGCCAAGTGCTCGACACAATCGTTTCCCCGGAAACCAAGCGCGTGTTCACCTTCTTCGGGATGATTCCGAACCTTGAGCCGGACGTGATCCTGCCGCGTCTGGCGGAGCTGTTGCTGGAGGGCGACCAGTTGTTGCTCAGCGCCAACCTCGCGCCTGGCGACGATTATAGAGGTGGCGTGGAAGTTGTTTTGCCACAGTATGATAACGCCGAGACTCGTGACTGGCTGCTGTCGTTTCTCGTTGGCTTGGGAGTGTCGGCAATGGAGGGGAGCTTGCGATTTTGTATTGAGGAAATTGACGAATTGTTGCGGATTGTCGCTGACTTCGAATTTTCCGAGTCTCTTGAACTAAGCGTTGAGGGCGAGTCGTGTAAGTTTACTGCCGGGCGTGCGTTGCGGCTTTTTTTCTCCTACCGCCACACCGAACAAACCCTGGCCAAGCAATTGGCCAAGCACAGTTTCACCATCGCTGCCTCGCAGGTTGACTCCTCCGCCGAGGAGGGCGTTTTTAGAGCGGTGCAGATTTAAATGTTGCCGCATTCTTCTTGCCGTGTTCCCCCCGATGGCGTCGACGAGCTTGAGGTGATCCTTAGCGCTGATGACCGGGACGCTTTCGGCGACGAAGTTCTTCACCTTTTTCATCGCCGCCAAAATCGATGTCATGTCGGTGCGTGTGAGCTGTTCGTACTGCACGAGGTCGCCGATGAGGGGATCGTCCCCGGCATCGGTGCGCCGGGTTTTCAGCAACCCGGTGCGAACAGGGATTTTGCTGCTGCCGGTTTGTGACGCGAAGATGATATCAGGGATGGCGTGCGGCCGATCGCCGCTGAGGAGCATCAAGCAGTCCGCCGACGATCAGTGCGAGTACTGTGAACCACGGAAGCAACTTGGCCCAGTCAGGATTGTTGCCGGGTGTGTGTCTGAGTCCCATCCAGATCTCATAAGTGGTCGTGGCGTCGCGCGAGTGGGGAGCAATGAACAACCTGTTGTCGATCCATGCGATGCCATCAATCCAATAAACGCTGCCAGCCTGAAGGAGACTAGGAAGCGTTGTGGGGAGTAGTTCTTTGGCCAGCCAGTCATTGGGACTGCGGTCGCAGCGGCGGTTCCGTTTACGGCACGGGGAGTTCGTCGAGGATTTTCTGAATGATGATTTCGGAGTTTTTCTCCTCGGCCTCGGCCTCGAAGGTGACGGACACGCGGTGGCGCAACACGTCCTGTGCGACGCTCTTCACATCCTGCGGTGTGACGAAGCCGCGGCCTCGCAGGAAGGCGTGCGCCTTGGCCGTGAGAGTGAGCGCAATGGTGGCGCGAGGCGAGGCGCCGAGCTGGATGAAGTCGGCGACGTCGATGCCGTAATGCTCCGGGTCGCGTGTGCAGCAGACCATATCGACGATGTAGTCCTTGACCTTGTCGTCGGTGTAAATGCTGTTGATGACTTCGCGGGCCTTGAGGATATCCTCGACGGTGACGACTTGCTGTGTTTCGGGCGCGGCATTGGTGCGGCCCATGAGGTCGAGGATCTGGCGCTCCTCGTCGCGATCCGGGTTGGTGATTTTCACCTTGAGCATGAAGCGGTCGATCTGCGCCTCGGGCAGCGGGTAGGTGCCTTCCTGGTCGATCGGGTTTTGCGTGGCCATCACGAGGAACGGCTCCGGCAGCGGGTAGGTCTTATCGCCGATGGTGACCTGTCGCTCCTGCATGGCCTCGAGCAGGGCGCTCTGCACCTTGGCAGGGGCGCGGTTGATCTCGTCGGCCAAAACCAAGTTGGCGAACACTGGGCCTTGCCGCGTGGTGAAGCCGCCGGATTGCGGGTTGTAAATCTGCGTGCCGACGACGTCGGCCGGGAGGATGTCCGGCGTGAACTGCAGCCGCGCGAACTGGGCGTCCATACAGTTGGCGAGCGACTTGATGGCGAGCGTCTTGGCGAGGCCGGGCACGCCTTCGAGTAGCACGTGGCCGTTGGCCAGCAGGCCGATGATCAGGCGCTCGACGAGCACTTTCTGCCCGACGACGACCTTGCCCATTTCCCCCAACAACGGCTGCACGAAGGCGCTGGCGCGTTCGACTTCCTCGTTGATTGCTGTGATCCCTGCGTTCATGGGCGGCGGAGTATCTTCATTTTTCAAAATTAAAACAAGGTGCGGGCGCGATCGATGTCGCGCGAAATCTGGGTGGCTAATTCGTCGGTCGAGCCGAACCTCTGCTCGTCACGCAGCCGCTCGACCAGCTCGATCTCCATCGCCTGGCCGTACAGGTCGGCGTCGAAGTCGAGCAGGTGCGCCTCGACTTGCAGTGTTGGATCGGGGTTGGCCAAGGTGGGGCGCAGGCCGATGTTGAGGACGGCGCGGTGTGTCGCCTGGCCAAGTCGGGCGTGCGCGGCGTAGACGCCGTTGGGCGGCAGAGCCAAGCCGTTGGTGTCTAGGTTGGCGGTCGGGAAACCCAGCTCGCGGCCGTGTCGATCGCCCTCGACGACGGTGCCCTCGATGGCGAATGTGCGGCCCAGCATCTGCCCGGCGGCGTCGAGGTCGCCGGCACGCACGGCGGCGCGGATGCGGGTGCTGCTGACTGCTTGGCCGTCGAGCGACACGGCCTGCAGTCCGTGCACGTGGAAGCCAAGCGCTTGGCCAAGCGTGCGGAGCAACCCGACGTTGCCGTCGCGCCGGTGGCCGAAGGTGAAGTTTGCCCCGACACAAATGCTATGGATCAGTCCGAAGCCGTCGGCGAGTTCGCGGACGAATTCCGCGCCGGTCTTGCGGCTAAACGCAGTGTTGAACTCGATGAGCAGTGCGGCGTCGATGCCGAGCGACTCGATGGCGCTGAGCCGCTGAGCGCGGTTTTGCAGCAGTACAGGCATGCGGTCGGGCGCGATGACGCTGGCCGGGTGGCGGTCGAACGTCACGGCGACGGAGCGGCCCTCGTTCCGGTGACTGTCCTCGATGGTTTGCCGGAAAACCTGCTGGTGGCCAAGGTGTACGCCGTCGAACATGCCGATGGCCAGGCAGGCTTTCTGTCTGCCGTTGGCCAGATCGGCGGGTTGGTGGATGATTTTCACGACTCGGTGGCGGCGGATAGCTGGAGCATCGGCACGACGCGTCTGGGCAGGTCGTCCGGCGAGAGGGTGGTGAGTTCCTCGAGTGGGGTGGCTGCGCTGACCTTGAATTTGCCGGAGACGGTGCGGCGCAGGCCGGCCAGATGCGCGCCACAACCAAGCGCCTGGCCAAGGTCATGCGCGAGTGCTCGGACGTAGGTGCCTTTTGTGCAGGCGACCTTGAACCAGGCAAACGGCGACTCGTACTCGGTGATCTGGAAATTATAGAGGTGAATGAAGCGTTTTCTGCGTTCGACTTCGATGCCTTTGCGGGCGAGCTTGTAAAGTGGGGTGCCGTTGATCTTGATGGCGCTGACCATCGGCGGCAGTTGCAACTGGTCGCCGAGGAAGTCGTTGGCCTTTTCCTGCAACGCCTCGAGGGTGAGGCCGGGCACCGGTTTGGTTTCGTCGATCTCGCCCTCGGCGTCGAAGGTGTTGGTGGTCTCGCCAAGCTTCATCGAGCCGACGTAAACCTTGTCGTCGGACATCATTTTCTCGGAGAGCTTGGTGGCCTTGCCGAGCAGGAGAGTCAGCAGACCGGTGGCGGCGGGGTCGAGTGTGCCGCAGTGGCCGACTTTTTTTATGCGGTAACATTGCCTGACGGTGTCGACGATGTCGTGCGAGGTGGGGCCGGCCGGCTTGTCGATGAGGAGTGCGCCGTCCAGTGCGTTGAACTCCTTCATGCTCATGACGGACGCGCGTCGAGAGCCTTGCGGATGGCGGCGACGACGCGGCGCTGGGTGGTTGGCAGTTTGCCGGGTATACGCGCGCCGGCCGCGGCCGGGTGCCCGCCGCCGCCGAACAGCCCGGCGATGTCGCTGACGTTTACGTTCTTGTCCTTGGAGCGGAGGCTGATGCGCGTGAGCTCTGGCTCGAGTTCCTCGAACACACAGGCGACGACGACCGGCTCGATGGCGCGGACATGGTCGATCAATCCCTCCGTGTCGCTGGCGGTGGCGCCAGTGCGGGAGAAGTCCTCCTGCTTCAGCCAAAAGTAGGCAATCTGCTTGTCGTGTGTGAGTCGGAAATTGTTGTAAACGCGCTTCAACAGTTTGACGCGGGAGAGCGGGTACGACTGGTAAACCTCGTCGCAGACGATGGCGAGGTTGGCGCCTTTTTCCACAAGGTCGCCAGCGGCGTAGTAAGTCTCGGGTAGGGTGCTCGGGTACTGGAATGAGCCGGTGTCTGTGGAGATGGCGGTGAACAGGCAGTCGGCAATTCGCGGTGTGATTTTCCAGCCGGCCTCCCTGATGAGCTGATAGACCAACTCGCCACTGGAGGGCTCCTTGTCGGCGATCCAGTTCACGTCGCCAAAGCGGGTGTTGCTGGTGTGGTGGTCGATGTTGATGAGCGTCCCTCGGTTGGCGATGTGCTCCTGCGCGGTGCCCAGACGCTCGATGCTCGCGGCGTCGACGGAGATGACGCAGTCAAACGGGCGCTTGATCGGCCTCGGCGGCTGAATGAGTTGATCCGGGTCGAGAAACCGCAGCTTGGAGGGGACGGGATCCTGGTTCCAGCAGGTGACTTCCTTGCCTTGATCGAGCAACGCCAGCGCAAGGCCAAGCGTCGAGCCGATACAGTCGCCATCGGGCCGCATGTGGCTGCAGACGGTGATGGTGTGGCTCTTGCCAATGATCTCAAGGATCCGGTCAATCGTCTTCAAACGGGTCTTCTTCATTCTCGACGTTGGCCAAGGGCGATTTTTTGTTGAGCTCGTCCAAAATGTGGAGCACCCGATCGCCGCGGTTGTGGGCGTCGTCCATGACAAATTTCAACCTTGGCGTGTAGCGAAGCTCGACCGCTTGGGCAATCTGGCCCTGGATTTTCCCGGCGGCTTTACGGACGGCGCGGAACGCCTTGTGCTGTCCCTTCTCATCGCCGATGGAGGAGACAAAAACCGTGGCGGAGTGGAGGTCGTTCGAGACGCCGACCTCGCTGACGCTGATGAGGCCAAGCTCGACCGGAAACTCACGCCGGAAAATCTCGTTGAGTTCCCGCTTGAGTAACTCTCGCACACGCTTGTGGCGTAGATTAGGCATGACTGACGAGCGTTGGGTTACAATTTCTGGGCGACTTTCTCCTGCATATAGCACTCGATGATGTCGCCCTCCTTAAAGTCGTCAAAGCCGTCAAGTTGTATGCCGCACTCCATGCCGGTGCGCACCTCGTTGACCTCGTCCTTGAAGCGCTTGAGCGTGTGCGAGATGCCTTCGTACACCAAGTCGCCCTTGCGGACGACGCGCATCTTGCCACGCAGAATCTTGCCACTGGTGACGGCGCAGCCGGCGACGTTACCGCCCTTGCTGAGGTCGAAAATCTTGCGCACTTCCGCCTGCCCGGTGACGACATCCTTCAACAACGGGTCAAGCAGGCCGGCCATGGCTTCCTTCACCTCGTCGATCAATTCGTAAATGATGGCGTAGAGCTTGATCTCGACCCCCTCGCGCTTGCTCACCTCGCCGACGCCGGTGTCGATCTTGGCGTGGAAGCCGAGGATGACGGCGTCCGAGGCGCTGGCCAGCGTGGCGTCAGACTCGGTCACGGAGCCCACACCGGAGTGGATCACCTCGGACTGCACCTTGTCCGACTCGATCTTGTTAATAGAATCGACGATGGCCTCGACTGAGCCCTGCGTGTCGGCTTTGATGATGAGCTTGAGTACCTTGTCCGAGGTCGCTTCCATACGACTGAACAACGTCGCAAGAGTCATCTTACGTTTGCGTGCCGAGGCTTCGTTGCGCTGCTCCGTGACGCGATCCTCGCAGACTGAGCGGGCCTCTTTTTCGTTGGGAAGAATGTTGAACTCCGCGCCGGCATCGGGCACGCCGTTCAGGCCGAGCACCTTGACGGCAGAGGAGGGGCCGGCTTGCTTGATGCGTTTGCCCTCGTGATCCACAAGCGCGCGCACCTTTCCAAAGTGGTTGCCGCAGACTATCACGTCGCCGACCTTCAACGTGCCCTTGCGGACGAGCAAAGTGGCCGTTGGCCCGCCGGCCTCTAAGCCGGACTCGACGACGTTGCCGACCGCCTTGCGGTTGGGGTTGGCCTTAAGTTCGAGCACCTCGGCCTGCAGCAACACCATCCCGAGCAACTTGTCGACGTTCGTGTTTTTTAGAGCGGAGACATCGACGAAAATGGTTTGCCCGCCCCACTCCTCGCAGACGAGACCCTTTTCCTGAAGTTGCGTGCGGGCCATCATCGGGTTGGCGGACGGGTGGTCAATCTTGTTGACGGCCACGATGATCGGCACCTCGGCGGCCTGCGCGTGGGCAAGGGCTTCCATCGTCTGCGGCATGACGCCGTCGTCTGCGCCGACGACGAGGATGACGATGTCGGTGACGTTGGCGCCGCGAGCGCGCATGGCGCTGAACGCGGCGTGGCCTGGCGTATCGAGGAAGGTGATTTGCTCGAGCTTTTTTGGATGGTCGGGGTGCGGGACGTTGATGGTGTAGGCGCCGATGTGCTGGGTGATGCCGCCGGCCTCCCCGGAGGTGATGTTCGAGTGGCGGATGACGTCGAGCAGCGTGGTTTTACCGTGATCCACGTGGCCCATGATCGTGACCACTGGGGCGCGGGGTTGCAGATCCTCCTCGATGTCGTCGGCGTCTAGCACGACTTTTTTCATGGTGGAGGTCTTGACGAGACCGGCGCCGCGCTCGCGACGTTCGAGCCGGAATCGGAAACCGTGCTTGGCGCAGATTTCGCGGGCGGCCGGCTCCTCGATGGATTGGTTGATGTTGGCGAAGACGTTGAGCGCCATCAGGTCGGCGATCAACTGGAATGGCTTACGCTTCATCTCGTCGGCGAGATCGCGGACGATGATCGGCGGCTTCATGGCGATCAGCGGGCCATTGGCCGGTGCCGTGAATTTTGGCTTGGGCGGGCCCGGCGCAGGCGTGGGAGCGGATACCGGCCGCTTGCCCTCCGGGGCCTTGGCCGATTTCTTGTCTTTTTTCTTTTTGCGTTCGCGTACTGCTGGTCGAACCGGCATGTTGCCCAACTCGATAAAGCCCACTTTTTTACCCAGATCAGTTGACTCTTTCTCCTCCTTCGCTGGCTCCTCGGTTGACTCTTCCTCCTCCTTCGCTGGCTCCTCGGCTGACTCTTCCTCTTCCTCTTCCTCTTCCTCTTCCTCTTCCTCTTCCTCTTCCTCTTCCTCTTCCT
>Ga0115000_10005443_pt1 | contig 10207 bp, 17 predicted proteins | sample ArcticOcean_MG_C_6_FD_89690 | JGI IMG/M metagenome (GOLD analysis project Ga0115000, IMG submission 89690) | Marine microbial communities from western Arctic Ocean - ArcticOcean_MG_CB8_128 | ecosystem: Environmental > Aquatic > Marine > Oceanic | place: Arctic Ocean: Canada Basin | collected... | reverse complement strand
GTATTAAAGGATCTATCATTTCTTTAAATGATCACTGCAAATAAACCTAAACCAGTCCGGCTTCGTTCTAAAGCACTCCGTGAAGTCCGTTCCGAGCAAGCGAAGACTACCTCGGTCATTCCGACTGCTCCTTTTCACAGAGTTGTGCGAGAAATGACGCAGGATTGTTCTACCCAAGACATTCGATTCCGTAGGGATGCGCTTGAGGCACTGCAGGTGGACACAGAAGACTTTTTGATTGGAATGTTCCACGATGCGAACCTTATTGCCATCTCGGGGAACAGGGAGACATTGCACGTAGATGATCTTAAATTATGGAAGACTATAAAGGGTATTTAATTTTGTATAAATGATTATTCTAAACACCTGTAATGACGTAAAAGTCCAGTATAACGACTCTGAGCCTAGAAAACTTTTCAGCATGACCACTTTAAACAAAGAAGACGCCCCCGAACTGACCCTAATTGATGACATACTTGTGGATGAGAACACGGCTGTTTTTTTACGAGAGTTCCCATTCGAGTGGCTCGAGTCTGAAGACCGGTCTCAGATTTATGCGGTGCGGATTGATGCGGAGAAGGAAGTGTGTAAGGACTTTCTTCGGAACTTAGTTGCGAATAGAGAAATACTCCTCGATGACCAGTAAAGCACATTTTAACCAAATCTTTTGTTCTTCTGTCATTTTCTATATCTATACTATTCTACTTCTACACCGTTATATTAATCTGAATACTCGGGATGTGCACATCGCCCTCCTCATGACCGTACTCTGTTATTCCAATACTGCCCCTCCCTCGTGTTTGGAGCATGACAGCCACTTCCACAGCACGCTGGATTTGTTTCCCCCTCGCTTTAATAATGACCTCCTCGTGCTTATACGACATCCCCTCTGCAATGCGCATGAGGTGACCGAAATCCAGCTTCTTTGATACGAGCAAGGTGTTTTCCATTTATTCAAATCATATCGTACTTATACTCAAAGAACTGTATTCAACACTGTCAACTTTGCACAAGATGCTAGACAGGTCGTCGTGTGCTCCATCTCTTTCAGTGTAATCTTACCATCTTGATTCGCATCGCAGTCCTTAAAAGCAGTGTCAACACCAATCTTCTCTATTGCCCATGCAATTATTTTAGGCATGTTTCTCTCCATCTCCGAAATATAAGCTCGATCTATGGACACGCGACTGCCCAGGTGTTGTCTAATTTTAACCAAAGTGCTTTCTTTTGAATAAAACCAACACGCATGTGCATTCAGAAATAAACTGAATAGGATAAAAAGTCTCATTTCATACATCCTCGTCGCTGAAATATGCCGTGGATTTTGTACCCGATTCTAACAAAACGATGTCGCGGTGTAAATCAAAGTATACCCTACCCTTGCTCTCTCTGACTGTACACGCGCACTGAACAAGAGCCCCCACTTTCACCTTTTGGGTGGATCTTACATATTCATCATCTTTCTTTTCCCATATCCGTATTGGTGGGTTCATCATGCCTCCATATGCCCTTTGAAACCTAGACAGTCTAAGGTCTTGACCAGTGTAGTTTGCAAACTTGCGCACCCAGTCGAAAATACTACTTTTGTTCGGTACATTTAGAATAATACTCTGGGTGCCTCGGTCCAAGCTGATAAACAAAACCCTACAGGGGTCGAGTAGCGCAGAGTTGTGACCCCCCGAAAAGTGCCCAGGTAGTTCCAGCACACTCTCGGCTGTCCGCAGGGTCTCTGTGGTGAATCTCCTCGAGGCTAGGTGCACTTTAAAGTGTTCCACGTTCATTTCACTACGCCGGGGGGTATATATATGTCGCTCTATTTAAACGATACACCGTGTACAAATGGAAGATGTTCTTATAAATCTGCGTGTCATTTCATGTTTAGAGCCTTACCAAAGGCTGCATACGCGCCAAACTCATTTCAGAATATACGAACACAAACTTCTCCCCGAATGGATCGTACGATGGCTGGATGGAGCTACCAGAAGGTCCGACTTTGGTAGAATTCGAGACATTTTTATCACGGCAGATGCGAATAGGGAGCACCCCGGGATGGAAGATCAGGTCGCCAAAGCTCGTCATGGACTGGAGAGTCTTAAAAAAACCTACGAAAATGACCAAACTATGCAAGCTAGGATAGATACACTCATTGACATGATGTACAATAATTAAACGGTGTACTAGAGTAATTCAATATATTTAGAAATGTTAGGTTTCTGTCCGGAACATAGCACATTGCAGAATTTAAACTATGGAAAAAAACTCCTCTCTGTGTGTAACCACGGGTCTGTCTGGCAGATGCACAAGTGGTGGCAGGATCCCAACATGTATTATGCCTTCGAATCTAAAAAGGGTGCAAACTGGGTTGCCCAACACGGTGGTCCTAAGAACTTTATGAAAATGGTTGCAGCCGCTGCGACTGAAAAGGCAACCCCCACGCTTCCAAGTCCTTTTAAAGTAGAACCCATGTGCCATTCGTGCATGAAGACACTGGGGAGTTTTACAAAATCTACCCCCCTACAGGTATATAGGTGCATGTGTGGGACCAAAATAACACACCCAAAGTGTTTCATGCCAACAGTGTGTCCAATATGTAGAGTTACTGCCTCCGTATTCTCCAGAAACCAGTCTTTACTAGCGTGTGTTTAAATTTAACGGATACCCCAGGTTATCTCGACAGTGGTAATATACAAACCCAGCCACTGTCCTCAGCGCAGACCTGCCAGTTTTCGTGGTCTGCAAGTCTTCAAGGCTTTCATATCCTTCGAAGGGGTCTTGTAAACTTATTTCATTGGCATCTGCTCTATCAAACAAGTCTTTAAAAGCACGCGCAACTTTAAAATGAATCGTTGTACCCTTCCGATGTCTCCATGTCGGATAGACGACAGTATGGTCTACGTTGTGCGTTTTTTTCCGTCTTTTAGCACCCTCCTTCCTGTTAAACAATGAATGTGGCAAATATGGTAAATCTACAAAGGACCCATTTACACAAACGGTAACAATGTTTTCACTGGGCAGGTCACTTACTTTCAGGAAACATTTCGAATACCATTTCTCTGGTATTTCTTTAAACCCCTTTGCATCGTGAATAGCATACTTAAAAAAATTAGCTTGACGTAAAATAAAAACATTTGCAGGTTTTAAATTCGACTTTGTAATTGTGCCCTCATAGGGTTCACCACACCAAGCCACTGAAAACCCAGACATGTTATATCCTTCAATAACGAGACCCTGCCATTTTTTAACTGTTTTCGCAGATGCCTCTGGTAACGAAAACATTAGTCAATACCCAAGGTGTTTTATAATCACACAATTAGATGTGCAACCACCTTACACACTGTCTCTGATTCACAAGACATCTCAGGCATGTGCCCATGTGTATGGAAAAAAGCCTCGCGCTCTACCTTGATTTCAGTATTACCGAATTTCAATGTAGAGTTACCAATCGCATGGAAGAAAATCATTCCATAAATGTCACTATACTGAGGCGACCAGTCCATAACGCTATTCGGTAACCCAATGCCTTGGATTGTGTAGTGAGACTGTTTTGGCATGAGGTGAGCGACCGCTGCAGCGGCAAAGAAGACGAATATGTAATGACACATGTTTCAAATATCGTCGCTTCCTATATATGTCACTGTTGTACAAAAAATGTCAGTCGTGAGGTTAAGCTTTCGCCAACCCCCATTAAGGATCAAAGTAAGGAACTGTACACCCAAACACCCAGACATAGAATCCCAACGAGTGCCACAAGTACCACAAGCGCCACAAGAAACAAGTAAAAAACCAGTTTACTTTATAATTTTTATTACAGCGATGGTTTTAATGCGGGTCGGAGTATCTCTCACTTTTAAAAATAACCCACATACTATCAAAAAACTCAAATGTAGTCAAAAACAAAGGACGTTAACATGCTTTGGAGCCGATCCTGTTGGAACATTTGTTCTGGAAATACCGAAAGCATGTTCTGGGTCGGTCTACGACGTAGGTGGGTTTCCATTCTCTGTTGCAGAGCATAAGGACCTCTTCAAAGTCCCTGCTAAAAATCTATATGTCAAAGATGTCAACGGAAACTGTGAAGTGAAAGCATACATTGATTCCAAACCTTTAAAAGTACATGTTCCGTTCACATGGGTCACCACAAACCAACACACCGTGTTCACCATATTAGACGGGAACGACGTTATTGTAGATAAGGTATCCGCACTCTTGTTTGTGTCCGTAGTGCGAGGTCCGTGGGTTGCATATACGTATGACATACCCGGTGTCACTGCTACGGTCGTGGGGGACGGAACAGACATCATACATGTGTATGACGGTGTATCAGTCTGAGGTGTACAGGTCAATATGACAAATGGAACAACTCATAACCATCGGGCTCGTACAAATCGGGGACCAAATAAGATTCATGTTCAAAAAAAACAGAATACATGGGACCATCGGTCATGGTGGTCATGTTTTAAACACATCCATAGTGTGCCTGGACTCCTCAGAGATCCGGACATTATATACACGGTCCTATCCGTCATTAACAGCATGGAGCGAGGCGTGTTTAAGAGAGGGATTACAAGAAGAGAATACCAGATATGCGTCTTGGAAACGCGTTATCCATGTAAAGACCGGACGAACACTGCAGAGCTTACGAAGTCAGTTAAACGTAAGCACGAAAATGGTCGGTGCTTCTCGACAGGATCTCTTTGCAGAGATAAACAGACTGCAAATGAAAGTCACACAATTGACACAATTGAAAGCAGAACCAAGAGACTCTGCCTCCGTGACAGACCAGTTATTAATGACACCCTCCGTGCTAAAGTTTTTCACGGAGTGGGCAGCGACCTCATCGCACCATGGTTAACTCCCTCAGACATGTACTCTGTGAAACAGGCATTCCGCTGCGACTGGGACTGGGGGAAGACCTGGCATGGTGGCAAAGTGAAAGACAGGTCTGTGGCAGCTCAGCTGGTCGTACAGTTGCTGCGGGGCGAGACAATTGACCATATTGTCTCACTTTTTGGCGCAGACAGGGTCTTCAGCGCTCTGTGGTATATCCTACCCTGTCATATGTTTGCACCACACGCGCACAGGTTAAAACACTGGAAAAGTATTAAAAGATTAGATAGATTCAGGGTATAAATAGAAGTGCACTCAGGGGTTCACATATAGTTTAAAGTATTTGTCTTAATTCATCAACACTGTATTGTTTTAGTAGTTTACGTATACACATCCTGATCGTGTTTTTTGTCTGTGTGAAAGTCGATTTTGCAATTCCAAAATCGTCCAGCGTGTTGGCGTCGGGTAGTATGGTATCAAATATTTCATACCTGCCTATGATTATGTTTTTATCGACACTGATGCCTCGTTGCAGTATGTACAGCATAGCTGGTACAAAGATATCGAACGCAATCTGCCTGGGCATCTCCACAATGTTCCATAGCTTTACAATGATGGGATACACGCTGTCCGTAATACTTTCTATTTGCGATTCAAACCTGGACATGATCCTCAAAAAAATCGGTTTCGCGTAGGTCTCTGTCACCAAAATATTCATCATTGTACAGGCGATAACACACTTGCCGTTATCCTTGCAGTGTTTTATGTATCTGTTCACGTGTTTGATCCCCATCTGTCGCCCATGTTGAAACTTTTCCAATTCTTGGCACTTTCTGCGATGCGAACACACCAACAACACCAGAGTTCTGTGTACTTCCCTTTTGCAAGACTCGTCCTTTATGTTCAATGTCTTTGTTAACACCGTGCCGTCTTTTGTTCTCGAGTACATGTTCGGATCTCGTTTGTCGCAGACAATTGTGGGCACACACTTGGAAGTGAGTTTCCAAGAACGAACAACCTCTGTTTCGTTGTTCCACTGTACTCCCGAGACGGGACACGCCAGTGTGCGGTCATCATTTGGCACCGGTTCGAGAGTACACTCGTCTGTACAATGGTGTACTGTTCCAGATTGTTTACAAATGAACACGTAATTAAGAGACCTGGTAAAGGTACCCTTGTCCATCCAGCTTTTATTATGCCCAGACCAGCGGATATGTTCAGTACCATCCTTTGTATGCACATGCACGCGCATTGACTGAGTACAGCACGCGCTCGTGCAGATATGCTGTCTACCCCCGATTATTGATTGAATGTGTGTGATGATATGTGCATCGTTCATTTACATTCCTCACATATTATACAAATAGTCGTGTACACCGTTATACATATACGTACACAATAATGCCCATCATACTGAGTGCGCCCATAATGTCCATAAAATCCAGTGCCAGAAATAGAGGTAACACGATTAGAGCAGACACTATGAATAAAATCGTCTGCAAGTGTGTCCCGGCTACCAAAAGCCACGATATCAGATCATACATTCATGAATTTGTACGCCCGATAAATAGCCCATGCTATTGCAGCAAACATTGCAATGTCTCCGTACCTGTTTTTTTTTTTGATTGCTGTGACCTCACAATATGCGTAGGTATTATTGTACTTGATACTAACGTCGTACCCATGTGAGCCAAACATTTTCTGGATGTCGTCTCGAAGACTGTCTGTATATAACTCTACTTCTTTATATCTTACCTTGAACCCATCTCTCATAATTAAAGCACCGATAAATTCGTGGCTCATGTCTTGGTTCTCGTCAGATTGGATTTCCAACCAGTCCATTGATGTGTGTTGCACGTGGTTTATATGAACTCAAAATAGTTCTGATGCAGTTCTAACATCTTATGTGGTGGGTTCCCTTCTACGTTATATATGTTCTTCTGAATGATGTCGAACGGAATTTTGGGGCTTGATTGAGAGTGGAAATGCGGAATACACAAAGCACGACAATATGCCACCAAAGGATTTGAAAGATCTTCTCTTTTACGCTTTGTCCCTCCAGACAGCTTATTCAAAATAGCGCGTATTTCAATTTGTTTAGCATCCATTATAAAAGGTTTCACAAACTTATATATGTATGTCTATCTAAGCAGCGATGGTCATGTCACCCAAATAGACTATGCACATACGCAAGACAAATGTACAGTCGGCAGGGGTGCAGACATTTTGATGGTTTTACAAGTACCTAATCATATGGTACACGATATACTTGGTAAATGGAAAAGGGAATCGAGAGGGGACCTTTCACGCGTGAAAAAGGGGTTTAAATTGGCAATGCAGTACATGCTTAAAGTATATGTGTCTGACTTGTCGATTGGAGAACTTGAGATCCTCAAAAAATACAAACCCACCACACAAGGTGCCGCGAAAAACGTACCAGCTTCGTTCTGGGAAAATTTATAGTATAAATACCCGGAAAGCGCTGCATAAATATGGACGTATCCGCTCTTGTACAAAGGTATGGTAAGGTACCAGCTACTTTACAAGCAGAGGTGGACACAGTGTGGAACCACCTCCAGGCTCAGGGGGAACACGTCATCCGCGCGAAAGCCACCCAAAATTTCGGGATAGACGACGAGAACACGAAACTTACAGGTCAAGTGGTACACAGGGGTCTCATTGTCAGCATTAAACCCGGATATAAGATCTCCAACAAAGATTCTTGGATCCATCCCAATCTGAACCAGTGTCGAAGTCTCTTCGATGGGGGCAGTTTTGATGAGTATGACTCCCTGCCTAGTACGGATTGTAGTGTGGGTATATATACTACTCAGAAAATGAACGATGTCGGTGATTTTGAGGACCAACCTCACACAATTGTAGATTTGCACTTAGAAGAAGCAAACGCAACCCGCGTGTCCTGGAACGGCAAGGCTGTTGAAGCTGTCTACTCTACCGCTTTAAGAGACAAGACACTGGCGAAAGTGCAGGGCGTAGCTCATCGATTCGGAGCACAAGAAAAGGTTCGTTCTGATTTCACGAACATTTTGCTGCGAGGCAGGAACCAGTACGTATTTTACAACAATGCATACAAAGGCGATGCACTCGTTCTGACGAGCCCCCTGACCGGGTACACCTTGGTGAAAGGTACAGACCACGCCGCAGACTACCTGGGTGGAGAGATGGTGGACGTACCCAATCTCGACAAAGCGCATATTGAATCGCTTTACAGCAAAGCTAAATGGAACACATCCGAACTAATCAACACCTTTGTCACCAAAAAAAGTTTCTCTTCCGCACCTGCCGGATACAGAATGCAGAAGGCGAACTTTTCAGACACACCTACAGTGCAGTTCATGACACCATCACAAATTAACAAACTGACCCCTTCAAGCATGCACGTGCAGAATCTGGATACAAGGGTCCACAAATACCTGTTACAGGACAAGCTGCACATCCCTATGACTAGCAGTGTCGTGCAACAGCTGTTACATATGGAAGGGATTGAGTTTATCAATCCCAAGTTCAAGCATGATGGGAAACTCATTTTACCTAGAGACATTGTTAGTCAATTAAAGTAAATAATATAACTCTATCTATATTTACGGAAACCTATATTTAACCTCCATCTCACACACCACCTTGTACATGGCAGACCCCTCCGTATTTGCCTGAAACCGGGCACCCAAGTCCGAAAACTTGGTGTACGGGATCTGGCTGATCACATTCGAATACAACTGGTTAATGCAGTTGTCCACCACCGTCTTTCCCACCTTCATGAACTCACCCTCGCGCACAGTCTCCGACTGGAGGTTGATCCCCAGCTGTTCCCAGTTGTTCTTGATAATAGACACGACGACATGGTCTGCCGGGACGTAGCAGTAGTCCTTCCCCTTAAAACGCGTGATGCCCTCGTGCAGCTTGTCCAGCGTGTACCCCCCGTACTGCTTGATCCAGCGGGAGTTCATCAGCCCCTCGGGGTGGTAGACCACCTCGTTCGGGCGATTCCTCTCGTGCGGGAGGATCGTGGCTACATTACTATAACCCTCGTTCTGGTGGGCGTGGTTGTCCGAGAGATCCGACACCTCCTGGGCATACAGCCACCCCTTCGAGTTGGCGACATTGGCAGAGTTTGCGAACAGGTTCATTCCCACAGTCACAGTCTCGGGGCACGAGGAATGGACCGACTTCAGCGTCATGCTCGTAACAATCCCCTGCGTGAAATCCTTCGCATCAAAGGAAGTCTTCTCCTCAGCTGTCAGGTCCGAAGCCATCGACGGCTGGAAAATGTGTTCAGCATTCTGGAGGTTCACCACAGAACCATTGGCGAGCTCAGAGCCCGTCGCATTGCACTCAAAAACCACACGGCGAATGAGCTCAGGACTCACATCGGCGGAAACTTCCTCAACTTGTTCAACATTGGCACTGGGCTCAACAGGTGCAAGTTCAGACACAGCAGGTCGTGACATTTAGATACATACCGCGCCTTATAAATACCTTGTTTTATTTCTTTAAAAAATGGCATGGTCTGAAAAAACTTTCTTTACTGTAGATGACGACTCCACGCCCCAAACAGAAACGAGTGATCAAAGAATCAATCGCTTACTAAAAGACCTGCCACCCTTCATGAAATTAACGTCAAGAAAGGCTAGAAAATTGCTGGTTCGCTATGAAGACCTGAAAGAAAAACATATAGAACATTTGAGAAACAACCAGGTCTTCAAGTTTGTGATGAAAGTTGCCGGGTTTACCAACGAACGCCTTGACAAATTTTGGAAAGGATCCGATATCTCACCTTTCATGGAAAAATATACACCTCAAAATATTCACATCACCAAAGAAGACTTGGATATTCTAGTACTACAGGCAAGAGAACATGCCCTTTCGGACCTGCATCAATTCTGTACCGAAATCGCAGCCATTCCAATGTATAGACCACCACAACGGGGCAAGGGTATGCCTGACAAAGACCCTGGCGTCAACATACCAGACCATTCTGCCCTACCAGATCCTGGCACAACTACAGTGGGCTATCCTTACAGTCCACTAAAATATATCTTCAATATGGACGATTCCGAATTCCTCGTCTTTTGTAAGAAATTCTTACTCATGAAAAAAACAAAGGAAAAGGCATACACCGGAGCTAATCCGATCGTCTGGTACGCGTTGACATCGAAACATGGCACACCTGAGTACAGGGGGGAAGTTTACGCCCATATAAATATTTTTGACAAAGAGGAGGAACAAGTTAAGAGCTACGCCGACCCCAACGGGCACGTTAATATCGGCGCTGTACCCTTTGGTAGTACCAACTACTGGACATGGATGGACAACACACCCATTGTGCACTGGGACAAAACCACCGCAGAGTTTTGGTTTC
>Ga0115000_10005442_pt1 | contig 10207 bp, 10 predicted proteins | sample ArcticOcean_MG_C_6_FD_89690 | JGI IMG/M metagenome (GOLD analysis project Ga0115000, IMG submission 89690) | Marine microbial communities from western Arctic Ocean - ArcticOcean_MG_CB8_128 | ecosystem: Environmental > Aquatic > Marine > Oceanic | place: Arctic Ocean: Canada Basin | collected... | reverse complement strand
CGGTTTGCGGTTTGCGGTTTGTGGTTTGCGGTTTCTGGTTTTGGACTGGGATCGAGGGCCAATCAGGCCCATTCTCAGGCGCACTTTAAACCTCGTGTTTAGCTCTGGATTTAAACCAAGGGTTCAGGCTTTCGGCGAGAGAGTGGGCCCTTGCCCACGCCTTACGCAACCGACAACCACAACGTCAAAACTGCAGACCACTCGAGCTGAACGAAGCGTAGGCCTGCGCAACTCGCACGGCGTCAGGCATCCTCCAACCGATCCTGCCCGTTCAAGTACACGGCCGAAAGCTTTTGGTAATAACGCGCGTTGGCAACGTTCGCCGCATAGTGATCGCGGGTTGCGATCAGCTTTGCGGGTACGCCCGCAATCACTGAGTACGCTGGGAAAACCTGGTTCTCCCGAACAATGGCCTGACCTGCGACAATCGATCCGCGCCCGATCTTGACGCCATCCATGACCACGGCGTTGATCCCAATCAGGCAGCCATCCCCAATGTCACAACCATGAAGGGTTACATGATGCGTGATCGAGCAATCCTCGCCAATCCGGGTACCGCTCGAGACCCCCTCATGAATCATCACAAAATCTTGGAGGTTACTGCGCGCACCGATGTGAATCTCAAACTGCTCGCATCGGGTCACCGCATAGGTCCAGATCGAGACCTCTGGCCCAACGTAGACTTTACCTTGGAGTCTTGCGGTTTCATGAATGAATCCCGGATCATCGAGCGTGACAGATTCGCCAATTCCGTGCTGCTTATTCATAATGCTGACCCTTATTAAACCTTTGACGACCGGCTTGACCCCTGAACCGTCGCACCATGGCCTGACGACCCATCATCCCGTTTTGTGGCAAGAATGGCGGCCAATGATGGCCGGTGAACCGCAATCTCGGCATCCGTTAGCCCTTCCAGCGAATGCGGAAACTTCAGCCAAGCCTCGGTTTCATGCACATAATAGTCTGGGGTGCGAGCCGTCTGATTTCGGCTGGGCTTAAAGTACGGCACCGCAATTCGAATATCGGTTGGCGTGTTGCGTCGCGCTGCGATCGACAGCTGGTCAATCACCGCTTCAATACTGCGACCTGTATCAAAAACATCGTCGACAATCAGCAGCGCATGTTCAGCCCGCACCTGCTTAATTAGATAGTTCATACCATAAACCTGAACCTGCGAGCGCTGGTTATCAATCCCTTCATAACTTGCGGTCCGAATCGCGATGTGGTCCGCGGCCACCCCGAAACGCGCCAGGAACTCCTGTACCGCAATACCAACCGGCACGCCGCCACGCCAAATGGCGACGATAAAGTCGGGCACAAACCCATCGCTTGTCATCATCGCTCCCAATCGCCAGCTGTCTTCTAACAGCGCTTGGGCATCCAGATAGCACTTGTTCGACATGCACGGTATCCTGTTTTGACTCAGCAGAGCTTATCATGCAGCCAAACACCTTTCTCCAAGAGCAACAGATTATTGAAGCCAGTTTTCGGCTGGGGGTCGACGTGTTTAATTCTGGGTTTCGACCCACCTTCATCGTCGGGCTCTGGCGTGGGGGCAGTACGGTTGGTATTTATTTACAGGAATGTTTGCAAACCCTTGGCGTTGCCACCGATCACATTGCCATTAGAACCGCTTATGCTGGCCGAAAGGATTATGAGGCGCATCGGATGGATCCCGACCACCCCATTAGCGTTCATGGCACCCAATACCTGATCGAAACGCTCCAACACACAGACCGTTTACTGCTGGTCGACGATGTCTTTGGTAGTGGCCGCAACCTGGCTGCCGTGATTCAAAAGCTCCAAACCCGGCTGAGGAAAAACTGTCCATCGTCGATCCGAACAGCTTGCTTATTTCACCGGCCTGAACAGCGCGAGACCCACTTGCAACCCGATTATGTCCTGAAGGCAGTCGATGCTTGGTTAACGCTTCCCTATGAGCTCAAGGGCCTCACCGATGAGGAACTGGCAGACCATAAACCCGCGTTTGTGGCTTTGTTACAAGAATTTAACCTGACCCCGCCGGACGTCAGCGACTAGTTCTTTCGGCAAGCTGAATCAGTCCTTGCGTTGCCGCTTCTGCCAGGCTTTCAAACAAATAAAATCATGCGCCAAAGTCGCCGCGGCAATGGCCGTAATTTCACTATGATCATAGGCCGGCGCCACCTCAACCACATCCATACCGATAATATCCACATGCCCCAAGCCTCTGAGGATGGTCAACGCCTGAAGGCTTGTCAGGCCACCCGCAACGGGCGTGCCCGTGCCCGGCGCGTAAGCTGGATCGAGACAATCGATATCAAAGGTCAAATAAGCCTTATTCCGACCAACCACTTTTTGAATTTCCAGCACGGTTGCTCGAACCCCATTTTCTGCAATCCAAGGACTCGACATCACGGTGAAGCCGTAATCATCTTCGCTGAAACTTCGGATACCAATCTGCACAGACCGCTTTGGATCAATCAAACCCTCTCTGAGCGCCCTTAAAAACATCGAGCCATGATCCAATTGCTGGCCATCATCTGGCCAAGTATCAACATGGGCATCGAAGTGAATTAACGACAACGGGCCATACTTTTCAGCATGCGCGCGCAACAGCGGATAGGTCACAAAGTGGTCACCGCCGAAGGTCAGCATGGTGACGTCTTCAGCGAGCAACTTTTTGGCGTGGGCCTCGATGACCTCAACCGCTTTGTCCGGATAGCCTGATACAAAATCCACATCGCCATAGTCGGCAACGGCCAGTATTTCAAACGGGTTCGCATTCAGCGGGAAGGCAAAATCGGCAATCTCAGCCAGTTGAACGCTCGCCGCACGGATCGCTTGGGGTCCAAATCGTGCGCCGGGCCGAAACGTGGTTGCAAGATCAAAGGGCAAACCCGATACCACGAGATCTGCGCCTTGAATTTCTCGGGTGTAGGCTCGTCGCAAAAAGGATAGCTGGCCACTGAAGGTTTGATAGGTGCTACTCGAACCCAACAAATCGGGCCGCGCATGACTCCGACTCACTCTATCGATCATTTGGAAACCCTCCTGTGACTAAAGAAACCTACCTATACTCGATCTAATGCCGCATAAAAGAGCATGCCCGCAACCAAACCAGGCCAACGCAGCCAGCGACCACCGGGGAACTTCCGGTGTTTCAGATTGGCCAAACAATCGAAGCCCTCGGCTTGGCCCTTGATTGCCTCGGCAATGAGATGCCCCCCCATATTCGCCATAGCAACACCGTGTCCGGAATAGCCTTGACCATAGTAAAGGTTCTGCCCCAATCGGCCAAACTTCGGCATGCGGTTCATCGTTACCGATAACGTGCCGCCCCAAGCATAGGGCAAATCAACGTCAGCAAGTTGAGGATAGATCGCCAACAACCGCTTGCGGACAACGGCTCGAATGTCTTTGGGGAAAAATCGGGTGTAGTTTTCACCCCCGCCAAAAATCAGTCTTTGATCATCCGACAGATGAAAGTAGTTCACCACAAACCGGGTATCCACCACCGCCTGGTTATCTCGAATGATCTCACTCGCCAAAGCATCGCCCAAGGGTTCGGTGGCCACCATAAAATTATTGATGGGCATTTGATAGCCATCTGGTTCAGGCGCAAGGCCGTTTAAGTAGCCATTACAAGCGAGCACGACCTTCTGGGCTCGTACCCGCCGCGTTGTGGTTCTAACGTCCATACGGTCCGCAGAAACCGCTTCAAAGCCGGTAACAGCGGACAGTTCAAACAACTGGGCGCCCTGAGATTCTGCCGCTTTGGCCAACCCTTGCGCCAAGTTAAGCGGATGTAGGTGGCCCGCTCGGGTATCAAGGTAGCCGCCAAAATAAGCCTGGCTGCCTATCCGGTCCGACACCTCACGACGGTTAAGCGGATGACAATCCTCGTAACCATATCGCGCCTTCAGGTGCGCCGTATGGTCCCACAAATCCTGTTGATACCGTGCTCGATGCGCAAGCGTTAACTCCCCGTCAGACAAGTGGCATGGGATTGAATATTGATGAATGCGCGCGCGCACTAGGGCATTGGCATCCAGAGCCATTTGCCAAAGTTGACGCGCCCAGGCTGGGTCAACCATTCGCTCTAAGTCTTCCTGATCTTTGCGTTGACCAATCCCCAGAACGCCGCCATTGCGGCCCGAGGCGCCCGAGCCAATCCGGTATTGCTCAAGGAGCACCACCTTAAACCCAGCTTCAGAAAGCGTCAGCGCCGCAGAAAGACCGGTATACCCGCCACCAATGACGCAGACATCACAGTCCAAATCTTCGGTGAGCGTTGCTCGATCAGCCTGATCATTTCGAGTTGCATGATACCAAGACGACTCAAACCCAACTTCAGGGCGACCGCCCGACTGGCGACTCACAAGCCTCCCGCCAAAATCGGGCGCACCTACAACATACTCCCAAGGTAGCTCACCTCCCAGGAGGAAATTCTAATGTTGTAATCCTGCAATTCGTTGCGCTTGATCGATGCAAAAACATCCAAAAACTCGCGAGTCATTATTGCCGCCATTTTGGTACTCTCATCCAAATTGACCAGCGCCTGATCCAAATTATCGGGTAGATTGGTGGTGAGCTCCCAGCAGTCTTCTTCGCTGGCTGCGGTCGGCTCAATGGCCTCCTCAATCCCTAAGAGCCCCGCCGATAAAATCGCCGCCATCAATAAATAAGGATTGGCATCCGCACCAACAACCCGGGTTTCAACCCGGCCTTCTTCGGGCGGGCCATAGGGGACCCGCAGTCCGGTCGTTCGGTTGTCATAACCCCACTCAAGGTTAATGGGCATCGATCGGTCACCCGCAAAGCGTTTATAGCTGTTGATATTGGGCGCCAAGAGCAAAAAGGCTTCAGGCACATAGGTTTGAAGCCCGCCAATAAAATGCCGGAGCGCCTCGGGTGCTTTTTCATCAATCAAGGCAAACAGGTTCTCACCCGCCGCATTTTGCAAGCTGCAATGCAAGTGCAAACCCGAACCCGGCAACTCTGCCGACGGCTTGGCCATGAAGCTCGCAAGATAACCATGCTCGAGCGCACACCCTTTAACCAGGCGTTTCAACAGCACCATTTGATCAGCCACGCCGAGCGCCGGGCCGTGTTTCACGTTGAGTTCAATCTGACCGGCGCCGACCTCGTGCACGACCGCCGACAAATCAAGGTCTGCCGCCGCGCTCATGTCCTGCAAATAACTCACGAACGGACCATAACGATCGAGTGCATCAAAGCTAAACGCCTCACCGCCAAATTCGTCTCGACCATCAAAACCCGAACCGGGCTCTAATTCTTGATCACCGCGTTTCGGCGCGCTCATCAAGTAAAACTCAATCTCTGGGGCAACAATCGGCGTTAAGCCGCGCTCAGCATACCGAGCCAGTACCCGCTTTAAAACATTGCGACAATCGTATGGCAACGGGTCGCCATCCTTATCGGTTGCTTCGCAAATCACCTGCCCGACGTCTTCTTCTTTCCAGGGCGTGCGTCGATAGGTCGACCAATCCGGGCTTAGAATCAGGTCTTCGTCCTTTGGGTTAAACGAATCCATGGTCTCCTCGGCATAATCACCATGGATGCATTGAAACAAAACCGCTTCTGCCATTCTCGGCAAATGGTTTTCATCGATTGCCTCGCTTTCAACTGTTTTACCCCTCGGGACACCATTGGCATCGGTAATGAGTAGGTCGATCCGCTTCGCCAGACCTTCTGGTATTGTCACTAAGTCACCTCCGAGGGCGCCGCCCTCACTAATTCCTGTTCCCACACAAAGACATTTCTTTCAATAAACACAAAGGCCACAATCCAAAGGAAGGCGTCCCAAAAATCGAGGATTGAGCCGGCAAAGCCCCAATACATTGCAAATAGAATCAGCAAACTATACAGCGAAACTTTTAGGCCTTTTATAAGCCCCGTAATGCGCTTTGGCCATTCACGCCACAGACCAATGCGGACTTCAAATTCCAACATGATGACGATCAAAATCCAGGTGGCTGAATTACTCACATCAACCAATCCCAAGCGCTTGATCGCGGCCCAATCTGCCGTTGAAACCACCCAAAGATCGTCATGATTAACCATCAACGCGCCGGAGGTTGCCAGCATTCCAGTGGCACAACCCGTGACATCCAAGACTAAAAACTCATCGAGATCGGGCATTTGCTGGTAGCCGTTGGCGGCAAGATCGCACAAGCCCCCAACCGATAAGGGCACAACATTTAAAAGGCTCAGGCCTTTCATCACGTAACCAAAAAAGGCAAAAACAATAAAGCCATAACACAGGCCTCGAACCATGATCAGCGTTCGGTTTACAGCCGGCGTCAGGCTTGAGTCATCCAATTGACGGGTTTCCAACTCGAACATCAGCAGCAATATCACCCAAGCCGTGGTATCGATCGTTGCGGCAAAGGCCTCAAGTATCAGGGCCATTGAAACCCCGGACCTGAGCAGGTGCGTTGCCGCCGGCGCCTCGTCTTGAAAAAAGAACCCAATATTGGCGGTTAACGCCAAATAAACGGCCGCTTTGAACACCGAAAACCAATTGGGCCAATCGCGCAGTGACTGGATCACGTCCGGACGCTCTGAACCTTGACGATCATGGCATCACCGCGGCAGATCCTCATTTTGGATAGACCTTTTTGCCTTCAAAAAAGGTCATCACAATTGGCACCTCGCCAATCTCTGACGGCGCAAGGGTAAATAAATTGGCGCCCAACACAACAAGATCTGCCTTGTAACCAGGCATTAGCCGACCCGTTTCATCTTCTCGATGGGCAAGATAGGCGCCATTTGCGGTGTAAGCCTCGATCATGTCAGCCAACGTCATGGCTTCGGCCTCGTTCAAGGCGTCGGGGGTCAACCCGCTTGGATCTCGTCGGGTCACCGCGGTTTCAATGGCCAAAAGCGGATTCATGGAAGACACGGGCCAATCGCTTCCGCCCACGATCCGCGCGCCAGCACGCTGCAGTGAGCCGATCGGATACATGGCCTGAACTCTCGCCAAACCCACGACCGGCAGGTTAATTTTCATAATGTAATCATCTGGAAACGCCCAAAGCGATTGAAAGTTCGCGGCAACATCGAGCTCGGAAAATCGCGGATGATCTTCGGGATCAACCAGCTGTAAGTGCGAAATATGGTGTCGCAAATCTTGACGGCCGTTGGCGGCACGGGCGGCGGCGAGCGTATCGAGCGCAAGGCGCACCCCAGCATCGCCAATGGCATGAAACATTAGCTGCACGCCGGCCGCATCCAGTGCCACCACCTGCTCGGTGAGCGATTCTGCCGGCGTAATCAACATACCATGACCGTGGCTCGCGCCAATATAAGGCGACAGCAATGCTGCCGTTTCACCCTCCAAGACCCCATCAACAAATATTTTTGCCGATGAGCGGCGAACGTTTGTATCGCGATCCCGATCGGAAACAACAACACTCGACAACGGCGCCTCATCAAAGAAGGGCGCGATCAGCGACATTGCTAACACGAGCCGCAAGTTTAATGTTTGGTCGGCATCAAGCGCGTCTAAAGCCTTGCCATCGGATTCTGAGGTAGACGCATCAATGACCGAGGTAATGCCCATTTGATGTGCGAGCGCCACGCTAATGCGCGCAGCTTCTATGCGGTCTTCAAAAGTCACCGCAGGCAGGACCTTTTCAACCAGCATCATGGCCGATTCTCGCAAGACCCCTCTGGGTTCTGCGGCCTCATCGCGTTCAATCACACCATCCTTGGGATTGGGGGTTTCGGCGGCAATACCGGCATAATCAAGCGCTGCGGAGGAAACCCAGGCAGAGTGGCCATCCGCCCCCCTGATAAACATGCGGCGCTCTGGATTAATGTCATCGAGCAAGGCTTTACTGGGGTTGGTTGACTCGAACAACGATAAATCCCATCCGCCAGCAATGAGCCAATCACCCTCAGCCAGCGCGTCATCACAGCGCCTAATCTGCTGGAGCAGGCTCTCGACCTCACTTTGCCCCGTGAGGTCACAGCGCATGAGCTCTAAGCCGCCATAGACAAGATGACTATGGCTGTCGTGAAACCCAGGCAACACCATCTGGCCTTGAAGGTCTAACTGCTCGCCCTCGTAATCACGCATTAGGGCATCGCTTGTCCCAACGGCAACGATGGTGCCATCAAGAATGGCCAAGGCTTCTGCCCAAGGCTTTTCGGAATCCACCGTGTAAATGCTGGCATTTAAAATCAATAGATCAACCCGCTCACGGCCACCGCAGGACGTAAGACTGATCAATAATAGACAGAGAATCATTCTCTTAAAATGAAGGTTCATTTGAAACCAGAGCAGTTTTAGCGCTCCCCCCCTGGTTCTTTAATCAAGTTTTGAGGCCGAGTGGGTACCGGGCACAGCGATTTCATGAAAATTTCCTTTGTTGTTGGAAATTATGACCGGGACTGAGATTCTGTCAAGGGCTTCTGCATGCCCTAGTGACTTGACCCGGTTTCCCGCTGAGCGCTAATGTATGAAGACTTTTATCGAAGATTTGCATTGACGAAAGAACCGCATATTTAAAGTGGCTGACAAACGGCAAGACAATTCGCCAATTCGGCGACGCGCTCAAGCATAACGTCGTCACCGAGGCACTTTGCGTCTACCCAATGCATAACACCCGATCCTTTACACCCTTATTCATTAGGAAATTGAATCATGTCGACGACAGCGCCTGGACCCACCCATAACACGCTTGAATCCGGTACGTTTTTACATCCATTTACCGATTTTGCCGAGTACAAAAACCAAGGTGGTAAAACTTTTGTTCGCGGGGAAGGTATTTTTATTATCGATCACTTGGGCAACCGCTTGCTCGATGGCATGTCGGGCTTATGGTGCACCAACCTAGGCTATTCTCAGGACAGCATCAAAGCTGCAATTACCGAACAACTCGACCGCCTGCCGTTCTATAACAGCTTCTTCAACTGCACGACCGACAGCACACTCCGGCTTGCCGACCGAATGACGGCGGTTCTGCCGGAAGCTTTTAACCACGTCTTTTTTACCAATTCGGGTTCAGAGGCCAACGATACCAACATCCGACTCGTGCACCGGTATTTCGATTTATTAGACCAACCCCAAAAGAAGCACATCATCGCTCGAACCAATGGCTATCACGGCAGCACCATTGCCTCGGCAAGTCTTGGCGGCATGAAGGGCATGCATGACCAGATGCAACGCTTACCGTATGTGCATCACGTCGACCAACCCTACCACTTCCCCCATCAAGGCAAGCAAACACCGGAAGAAACGGGTCAACAAGCGGCCCAGTCACTGGCCGATAAAATCGACAACCTCGGCCCAGAGAATGTGGCGGCGTTCATCGCCGAACCCATCCAAGGCGCAGGCGGCGTGATTATCCCGCCCGATAACTACTGGCCACTGGTTGCCGAGATCTGCCGATCACGCGATGTGCTGCTCATCAGCGACGAGGTGATCTGCGGGTTTGGTCGGACCGGTCAATGGTGGGGCTGTCAGACCTATGGGTTTGAACCCGATTTAATCACCTTTGCCAAAGCTGTAACCAACGGCTATCAGTCCCTCGGCGGCGTTGCTGTGAGCGATCGCATCGCCCAGGTTATAACGGCCAGTGGCGGCGAATTCACCCATGGGTTTACCTATTCCGGGCACCCCGTTGCCTGCGCGGCGGGTGACGCAACGGTTAAGATTTATCAAGAAACAGACCTGCTCGAGACCATTCAAAGCACCCAACAGCACGTGTGGGCACAAGCGCTATCGAGCCTTTCGGACCATCCCATCGTGGGCGAAGTTCGCAGCAAAGGCATGCTCGGCGCACTGGAACTGGTTCGCGAGCAGGGCTCGCCCACTCGGCTTGCCCCAGATGCTGGTGCGGCGGTTTTCTGTCGAAATTACGCGATCCAGCATGGTCTGATGGCGCGCCAAGTTGGCGACGGCCTTATCCTGTCACCGCCGCTGATCATCACAAGTGACGAGATTGAGCAGCTGGTAACCGGACTGCGCGCAGCCCTGGACGCCACAGCAACCGCCTTTGGGGTGGCTTGCTAGGGTATTAGTCCAACGACAAACCCAGGCCTTGGGCGAGGGCTTTGAGTTTTTGATTCCGGACATCGCTTTCGATTCGAGGCTGACGATCAAAGACCATAAGCTTGCGGGTCTCTGACCAAGCCGGCCAATGCGGCTGCTCGGTGTTATTGGGTTGGGCCTCACTAGGTTGGGCCTCATTAGGAT
>Ga0115000_10005440_pt1 | contig 10211 bp, 9 predicted proteins | sample ArcticOcean_MG_C_6_FD_89690 | JGI IMG/M metagenome (GOLD analysis project Ga0115000, IMG submission 89690) | Marine microbial communities from western Arctic Ocean - ArcticOcean_MG_CB8_128 | ecosystem: Environmental > Aquatic > Marine > Oceanic | place: Arctic Ocean: Canada Basin | collected... | reverse complement strand
ACTCGCGCTGCTCCGCTTGGCCGAGCGTGATCCCGTGATGCTCAATCGCCGCTGCAGTGAGCGAGATCTCACCCTCATGCGACTCGTCTTGATCGTCATGCCCATCGTGAGCGTCATGCCCACCGTGAGCGTCATGCCCACCGTGAGCGTGGCCATGGTCGTGCGCGTCGCTGCAGGCTGTCAGCCAAAAAGCCAGCGTGCTGATCGTTAAAAATGTGAAGATGGATTTCATTGTTTCTGTGTTCTTATTTTTGTTTTGAAATTGATTCCGTCACCTCCCGAGGCGCGGCGAAGCTCGATCGCGGCAACGGCCGCCCGAAGCTCCAGCTGTACAGACCGCAATCGAGCTTTTTGCAGGTCGAGCTCGGCCAGCAGCAGCGGCGTGATCCCCGACTGGCCGCTCTCGTAAACGGCCCGGGCCAAGTCCACCCTTTGCTGCTGAAGCGGCGTCAACTGCTCGCGAGCCTGCGCGGCGGCAGCGGCGAGCTTGGCCTGCGCGGCGTGCGCCTGCCGGACTTCCTGCACCGTTCGCCGCACTGTTTGAGTGAGTCGATGCCGTGCGCCGATGGCTAGAGCGCGGGCCTTGGCACGCCGCGCCTGCCCCCAGTCGAACAGAGGCAGCGGCACGGTCAGCGAAGGGCCAAGCGACCAGTCGCCCTCGCGCTCGGTGTCCAAACCAGCGGCGGTGCTCTCGAGCAAAGCCAGGCGGGCGAGTGCTCGGCCGTCCTCGAGTGCGGCCAGTTGCCAGCGGTCGACCTGGATTTCCGGGCGGTTGTGAAGGGCGGCGGCCAGCCAGTCCGATTCCGGCAAAATAGGTGCAGTGACTGGCAATGGCGTGGTCAACTGCAAATCCGTGTCTCCTGATGGTTGGCCAAGCAGTCGAGCGAGGGTGACTTGCTCCCGGAACAGTTTCAGGCTGCTCTCCTTCAAATCTATGAGGGTTACGGATTGGCGAGCCTCAAGTGTGGCAACATCCAGTCGGGTGGCTTCGCCTGCGTCGAATCGGTGCCGGGCAATTTGCAACAGACGGTTGACGTGCCCCGCATCCTGTCCGAGCAAAGCCACTTCTTGTCGCAGCGCGCTTGCGGTGTGGTAAGTTTTTTCCGTGTCGGCAATAACATCGAGAGCCGCGGCGATCGCCTGGGCGCTGGCGGCACGGAGTTGGTTGTCGGCGGCACGATTGCGGCGTGGCATTTGCAGCGTGGCGACCAAGTCCGCTGTCAAGCCCGTCTCAGTCACCGGGCTGCCGCCGCCCTTCGGGGAGCGGAACACGACACTCAACACCGGATTGGGCAACAGCCGAGATTGGAGTGCATCGGCTTGCGCGACTCGGACTTCGGCCAAGGCAGACTGTAGTATCGGCGATTGGTGCACCGCCCGCTCGATGGCAGCGGGAAGGTCGAGCGCTTTGCCGATCGGCGGGGCGTCAGTTGGGAGTGACTCCGTGCGAAACTGCACGGCATCGGCCAAGCCGGCGGCGACACGGATATCAGGGCTGGGGTGAGTGGCGCAACTCACGCTCAGCCCGAGGCCAAGCGCACTTAAAATATAACAGGTTTTCTTCAGCAAAATATTTCGGGATTAAAAAAGGACACAACACGACCGTGAACGATCGTCGATCGAAGTAGAGCCGGCCGGCTCTTAGGCGAAGAAGGATGGGGCGCGGCCGGGGATGGCGGCGCGAATCATGAAGGCCCAGCGCTTGGCAAAGCCGGGAGGGGCGCGACTGCTAATCAGGATGCAGCGTTCCGCCGATGCGGGGATGGGGAGGCGAAAGACATGCTCCCAAGCAAGAGTAGCGTCTAAATTGAAGTCGGTGTCAACCGGCTTGCTGAGATTGTAGTCACCCGACTCGATGGCCGTACAGACATCGCACTCGTTGTGCTCGTCTTGGGATTGCTCATCGCCATCGTGCTGATGCTCCGATTCGCAGCAAAATTCCGGGAGCCACCCAGCCGCACCCAGCAGGCAATGGGAGGTCGCCGGCAGCCAGACTGCCGCCAGAACCCATACCACGATGAGGCGAAATAGCTTCACAAGCTATTAAAAAGCCCTACGCAATGGCTTCTGTCAAGCGCTGCATTAGAGAGGAAGTTTCAAGCCTAACTCAAATTTTGGGGACTCAAAAAAAATTTAGATTATTATTTAGACACAGATTTCAAAAATCGAATGAATTATTAACGTAATCTGAGTAAATCCATTTCTCTTAGGTAAGCTAGAAACCACTTAGAAAAAAGTTTATTTTGTGAGTTTTTGGGCCTTGGTCGAAATACCGCTTGTCATCTGACTTTTTCTTGGTAAGTTGTTCTCCCTTTTTTATGAAGGCAGACTTACATCCGGAATATGTGGAATCGTCGATTCGTTGCGCTTGTGGCAACGAAATCAAGACGCGTTCCACCAAGCCCACCATGCTCATCGGCATTTGCAACGAGTGCCATCCTTTCTACACCGGCCAACAGAAATTTGTTGATACCGCCGGTCGCGTGGACAAGTTCCAGCAGCGCTTGGCCAAGACCAAGGCCGCCCGCGAGGCCGCTGCTGGTAAAAAGAGCAAAAAAAAGAGCCTCTAGCCAGTTTTCAGCAGTTCGCCCGCGGCAGAGAATCTATTTTCTCCCGCGGGCTTTCTCTGTTTTTGGAGTGTGAATCTTCACCCCCACATCGAGCAATTCTGCAAGCGACGGGACGAATTGGAAAGCGCCCTGAGCAGTCCCGGTGTAACCAGCGACAATAAAAAATTTCTCGAGTTGACCCGCGAATATTCGCGGATGAAAAAACTGGCCGACCTGGGCGAACGTTTTCTCAAGCTTCTCGCCGACATCGATACCAACAAGGTACTGCTCAAGAGCGAACCAGTCGGCTCGGAGTTGGCGGAAATGGCCCGGGAGGAGTTATCCGAACTCGAGACTGGAAAAGCCAAACTTGGGCTCGAGTTGCAGTACGGCATCATCCCGCCGAACCCAACCGACTCGCGTGACACGATCGTAGAGATTCGCGCCGGCGCCGGCGGTGCGGAGTCCGCCCTGTTCTCTGCCGACCTGCACCGTATGTACATCCGGTACGCCGAGTCGCAGGGCTGGAAAGTCGAACCGATGGACGCCAGCGCATCCGACCTCGGCGGATTCAAGGAAATCATCTTCGGGATTAAGGGGCAGGACGTGTTCCGCAAGCTCAAGTTTGAAAGCGGCGTGCACCGCGTGCAGCGCGTGCCAGCCACCGAGACGCAGGGCCGCGTGCATACGAGCACCGTTACCGTCGCCGTGTTGCCCGAGGCGGAGGCTGTCGATATCGAGATCAAGCCGGACGACTTGGAGATCAACGTCTGCCGAGCCTCCGGCCCCGGAGGCCAAGGGGTAAACACGACCGACTCGGCGGTGCAGATTCAGCACAAGCCCAGCGGCATGATCGTCCGCTGCATGGACGGACGTTCACAGCAGAAAAACAAGGAGCAGGCGATGAAGGTCCTCCGGTCGCGTTTGCTCGAGCAAAAGACCGCCGAGGAACACGCCAAGTACGCCGCCGAGCGCAAATCACAAATCGGCACCGGCGAGCGCAACGAGCGCATCCGAACCTACAATTTTTCCCAGAGCCGCGTGACTGATCACCGCATCGAACTCACGCTGTACAATCTGCCAACATTCATCGAGGGCGAAATCGGGGAGGTCGTCTCGGCTCTCCTCGCAAACGACCTCAATGAGCGCCTGGCAGCCCTCGAGTAACTGAAATTTTTTATGCAACCTGAAGGACTGATATTCGACTGTGACGGAACAATCGTCGACACCATGCCAATCCACTACGCGGCTTGGTGCTCCACCACGGCCAAGCACGGCCTCGTATTCCCCGAGGATCGATTTTACGCGCTTGGCGGCGTCTCGCCGTTCGAGGTACTGCGGATGCTCTCCGAGGAGCAAGGCATCGAGATCGACTCCGAGGCAGTGACGTTCCAAAAGGAGGCCCGGTACATGGAATTGATCAGTGACGCCGCGGAAATCCCCGAGGTCATGCAGATTGTCCGCGAAAGCCACGGCAAACTCCCGATGGCGATCGCCTCCGGCGGCACGCACGAAACCGTCGAGGGCATCCTGCTACACTGCGGTATCCGGCACTACTTCGACGCCATTGTCACCAGCCAAGATGTCGTGAATTCCAAGCCGGCGCCGGACACATTTCTCGAGGCCGCGAGGCGGATCAATGTTGCACCGGAAAAGTGCCGGGCGTATGAAGACGCGGACATGGGCATCAAGGCGATCCTCGCCGCCGGGATGGAACCGGTCGATGTCCGCGACATGCTCGCTGCCGCCAGTCGTTAACCAGCGCCTGACCAGGCAGCCCACCGACAAATGAAAGGACTCCCCGGCTTTCGTGATTTTTACCCGGAACCGATTCCCACATCGGACTCGTGGAGCCTCGACCTGCGCCGGTACATCTTCGACACTTGGCGCGGCACCGCCGAGCGTTACGGATTCCGCGAGTACGACGGCCCTCCAATCGAGGAGCTGGATCTGTACACCAAAAAGAGCGGCGACGAGATCGTCGGCCAGCTTTACAACTTCACCGACAAGGGCGATCGCAAAGTGTCGCTGCGCCCGGAGATGACCCCCACCCTCGCTCGGATGGCCGCCGCGCACACTCGCAACTACAAAAAGCCGATCAAGTGGTTCTCCATCCCCCAGCTCTTCCGCTACGAGCGTCAGCAGAAAGGCCGGCTGCGCGAGCACTTCCAGTTCAACGCCGACATCATCGGCGAGGAACACCTGGCCGCCGACGCCGAGTTGATCGCACTGCTCATCGACACCCTGCGCGATCTCAATCTCACGAGCGATGACTTCGTCGTGCGCCTCAGCAGTCGATGCGCTTGGCAGGACTTTTTCGGGAATGGCGGCGGGCAGGAAAAGGACGCCAACGACTTTTACCAGATCATCGACAAACTCGAACGCGAAGATCCGGCAGTGTCCGCCGACAAATTGGCCAAGCTTGGTTTCTCCCTCGAGCAGGTGAACGAATTCATCGAGAGCGGCCAACCGACCGACGAACTCGCCAACATCCTCGACAACATCGAGGCGCGCGGCTTGGGTGACTTCATCAAGATCGACTACCGAATCATCCGCGGCTTGGCCTACTACACCGGGCCGGTGTACGAGGCGTTCGACAAGCGTGGCAAATTTCGCGCCATCGCCGGCGGCGGCCGCTACGATCACCTGCTCAAGCTCGTCTCCAGCGGCAAAAGCGACCTGCCCGCGCTGGGCTTCGGCATGGGCGACGTAGTGCTGGCTGAGTTGCTGAAAGATCGCGACCTCGTGCCCCCGCTTGGCCAATCGCTCGACGCCTTCGTGCAGATCGCCGACGAGTCGCTGCGCAACGCCTCGCTTGGCCTCGTCCAACAACTTCGCCAGACCGGCCTGGCCACTGAGTACCCCCTGCTCAAAACCAAGCCGGACAAGCAACTCAAGCGCGCCCTCGAACTGAACGCCAAATGGCTCGTCACCCTCGACAACTCCACCCAGGCCCGAGTCAAAAACCTCAAAACCCGCGTGGAGCAAACATGCTTTTTTGATGAAGTTGCGAGGATAGCCAAAGCCAATATTTTACCTGCCACCCTATCGTTATAAGGCTGTCTCCCACTTAACCCAAAAGAGAAAACAGCAAACAACGGTAACAGCACGATCCTAGGCCCGGAAGATGGCAAGGTGGTTTTGACGCCTGGCCACAAAATTATCCACAAGACATCCGGCGAAGACACTGGCGGCTGATGACGAGAAAAAAACTAACGGAATTGGGGAACGCCCCCATTTCACTCGAATATTCCGTTCGATAAACGAACTGAAAACCGCTTGAATTCTTCTCTGGTATTTGCAGGAGTAGGCCCATTATCATCGGCACGAACCAGTACGCCAATGAATGCGAGAGAGATACTGAATGATCGTCATGGAGTCGTCCGGTCGGTTGCGCCTGATGCCACAGTGTTCGAGGCCGTCAAGGCAATGGACAAATTCAAGGTGGGCGCGCTAATGGTGATCGAGAACAGGAAGTTGGTAGGAGTCATCTCCGAACGCGACTACACGCGAAAAGTCGTGCTCAAGGAGCGAGCCTCAAAAACAACCAAGGTCTCGGAAATCATGAGCCACAAGATCGCCCAAGTGGGGCCGGAAGCCAGCATTAAAAAATGCATGGACATCATGGGCAAACACCGTATCCGCCATCTGCCGGTTGTCGAGGAAGGGAAAGTGCTGGGGGTCATCTCCTCCACCGACCTGCTTCTTCTCACAGTTTCCGAGAAGGATCACATCATCGAACAACTCGAGCGCTACATCGCCTCCGGCTTTTGAGTTTGAGTGTAAGCGCCCGCCGATCTTAAAAAACTCATTCGAGAGTCCATCCTCATCCAGCCTTCTGCCACCTTCTCCCAGCGGGAAAGGTGAAGAAGATCGCAGGATAACCACCCCGTTCGGGTTTCTGTGAAATCGCCGAGGCAACATTCCTTACTGTTGGGCAGTCGCTATTTGCTCCGCTTGGCTTTCGGAGAAGGTGAGGACTTTTTTGTTGGCTTGGCCAAGGGTAGGTATGGCGCAGTGAACGCCTCGTCGAAATCGAAACCGCCGGTAAAATCCTCGCGGGTATCCTTGTCGGTCTTGGCCAGGAGATTATTCTCGACGAGGCTAAAAACAATCTCGCCGAAATCGGGCGTGCCGTGGATGCCCCACTCATTGAGCAGCATCTTGGCCATCGGTCCATAGGACTCGAGCGCAAACTGCCTCATGCCGTCGCTCAACTCCTGCCCACTAACGTGCCCGGGTTCCTTCGCACCGGATATTTTGGCCATCTTGTGCTGGGTGTAGTCGAGGCCTTCCCGGACGAAGTGGTAGGCCGCACGGGGGTACCTGTCGTCCTTCGCCAGAAGCAGGTCCAGCACTTCGTCATAGTCGAACTGTTGCATCAGTTTTCAGCCCGGGCAGGCGGCGGTTCGGTTGGCTTAAGTATGTAAGATTTCACTCCCCACCCGACAAGCAGAAGCAATGCCACCGCGCAGACAGCTTTCTGCTCTTGCGGAGTGAGAAAATCTCTCGCAAAATGGAGCTTCAAAAAACTCACACCGCGACGATGTTCACCAGTTTGCCCTGAATGACGATCACTTTTTTCACATTTTTCCCTTCGGTATGCCGCTGGACATTTTCGCTTTCCATGGCAATCCGCTCGATGTCTGACTTATCCATGTCCGCCGGGATTTGGATGCGGTCGCGCAACTTTCCGTTGACCTGTACCGCCATTTCGATGGTGGACTCGACGAGGTGAGCCTCGTCATGGCTTGGCCAAGGATGGTACGCAAGGGTCGAGTCGACGCCGTTGGCCTTGGCGTACAGTTCCTCGGCAATGTGCGGGGCGAACGGGGCGAGCAGCAGCATAAAATCGTTCATCACCGACAACGGGCGTATGTCCCAGTTCGACGCCTCGTTGGTGAACACCATCATCGCGGAGATGGCTGTGTTGAAGCGCAAATGTTCCATGTCCTCGGTCACCTTTTTGATGCAGGTGTGCAGCACCTTGAGTTGCTCCGGCGTGGCCTCCGCTTGGCCAACCGCGTCGTTCAGCTTCAGCGCGGCTAGCAACTCCGGGCCACGTTCCGGGTTCACCGTTAATTGCTGCTCAAACTCCTGTTCGCTTTGCTCGTCGATGAACATCCGCCACACACGACCAAGAAAACGGTACACACCCTCGACGCCTTTCGTGTTCCACGGCTTTACCATCTCGAGCGGCCCCATAAACATCTCGTAGAGGCGGAATGCATCTGAGCCAAACTCAACTAGAATGTCGTCCGGGTTGACGGCATTGCCCCGCGACTTGGACATCTTCTGACCGTCCTCGCCAAGGATCAGCCCCTGGTTGACGAGTTTGTAAAACGGCTCGGGCGTCGTCACTTGGCCAAGGTCGAACAGTACCTTGTGCCAAAAGCGCGCGTACAGCAGATGCAACACCGCGTGCTCCGTTCCGCCAACATACAGATCGACCCCCGGTGTGGCATCGTCGCTGGCCGAACCCATCCAGTAGCGCTCCGCTTCGTCGCCGACAAAGCGGTCGTTGTTTTGCGCGTCGAGATAGCGCAGATAGTACCAGCAACTGCCGGCCCATTGCGGCATGGTGTTGGTCTCTCGCTTTTGGCCGTCGCCGGCCTGGCACCATTCCTCAGCACGGGCCAAGGGTGGGTCGCCGGCACCGGTCGGCTTGAAATCGGTAAGATCCGGAGGCGTGAGTGGCAGGTCGCTTTCACTCAGACCAAGGTGGCCGCCCTCATCCCAAACGATTGGAAACGGCTCGCCCCAGTAGCGTTGCCGACTGAACAGCCAGTCGCGCAGCTTGTAATTCACGGCCCCTTGGCCAAGCGACTTCTCCTCGAGCCAAGCGATAATCTTGGACTTGGCTTCGGGGGTCGGCAGCCCGTCGAGAAAACCGGAGTTCACTGCCATGCCGTTCCCAGTGAAGCCAAGCGACTCCCCTGCCCCCGGTGCCTGCACGACGACCTCGATCGGCAGCTTGAATTTCTGCGCAAACTCCATGTCCCGCGAGTCGTGCGCCGGCACCGCCATGATCGCGCCGGTACCGTAACCGGACAAGACATAGTCCGCCGTCCAGATCGGCACCTGCCTGCCGTTGACCGGGTTGATCGCATGCGCGCCGGTGAACACTCCGCTTTTGTCCTTGGCCAAGTCAGTGCGCTCAAGGTCGCTCTTCTTCGCTGCCTCGGCTTGGTACGCCCTCACTTCGGCCTTGTGTTTGGGGGGGACAATCTGCTCAAGCAACTCGCTTTCCGTCGACACAACCATGTACGTCGCACCGAACAGCGTGTCCGGCCGCGTGGTGAAAACAGCTATCTCGACATCGGAATCCTCGACGCGGAAAAGCACCTCCGCACCCTCCGAGCGGCCGATCCAGTTTCGCTGCATTTCCTTGAGCGAGTCGCTCCAGTCGATGCCGTCGAGATCCTCGAGCAAACGCTGCGCGTACTCGGTGATTCGCAACTTCCACTGCTGCATCGGGCGGCGAACGACAGGGAAACCGCCGACCTCGCTTATGCCGTCCTTGACCTCTTCGTTGGCCAGCACTGTACCAAGCTCGGGACACCAGTTAACCGGCGCATCTGACACGTAAGCCAGGCGATGTTCATCCCGCCAGGCGCGGCGCTGTTCGTCGGTGGTGACGTCCAGCGGATAAGCCAGCGTGTCGATCGACTCTGCCTTGTTCGTCGCCGGGTTGAACCACGAGTTGTAAAGTTGCAGGAAAATCCACTGCGTCCAGCGAAAGTAACTGGGGTCGGTGGTGTTCACCTCGCGGCTCCAGTCATAACTGAAGCCAAGCGACTGAATCTGTCGCTTGAAATTAGCCGTATTCGCCTCAGTAGTGATCCGCGGGTGTTGGCCAGTCTTGATGGCGTATTGTTCCGCCGGCAATCCAAACGCATCCCAGCCGATCGGGTGCAGCACATTGAAGCCGAGCATGCGCTTGTAGCGGGCCAGGATGTCGGTGGCGGTGTAGCCCTCAGGATGCCCGACGTGCAGCCCGGCCCCGGATGGGTACGGAAACATGTCGAGGATGTAATATTTAGGGATGTCCCCGGGGTTTACGTCCGGGTGACGCTCATGAAACGGATGGTCGGAGGGGACGCTTTCGCCGGGGTTCCACGCCCGAAACGTCTCGCCGTTATGCCAATGCTCCTGCCACTTAGGCTCAAAAATCTGGAACGGATATTGTCTGCGCATTCTTGCGGATAAATTGTCTCAGTTGGATTGTCCCTTGGCCAAGCGCGAAGTCATACCTCCAAGTTATAGTCCGTCACCGCGCCGAGCGAGGCCGATGTCACGGCACTGGCGTACTTGGCCAGCACGCCCTTCGTATAACGCGGCTTGGGTTTGCGCCATGCCTTGCGGCGACTGGCCAACTCCTTCGCCGACACGCCAAGAGTCAACTGCCGAAGCTCGGCATCGATCGTGACCGAGTCGCCGCGCTTCACCAAAGCCAACGGGCCGCCCGCGTAAGCCTCCGGGGTGATGTGTCCCACAACGAAGCCATGCGTCCCGCCGGAAAAGCGCCCGTCGGTAATCAGTGCGACATCGTTGCCCAGACCGGCGCCCATGATGGCTGCCGTCGGGCCGAGCATCTCGCGCATGCCAGGGCCGCCCTTTGGGCCCTCATAGCGAATAACGATTACGTCGCCCTTCCTAATT
>Ga0115000_10005434_pt1 | contig 10220 bp, 5 predicted proteins | sample ArcticOcean_MG_C_6_FD_89690 | JGI IMG/M metagenome (GOLD analysis project Ga0115000, IMG submission 89690) | Marine microbial communities from western Arctic Ocean - ArcticOcean_MG_CB8_128 | ecosystem: Environmental > Aquatic > Marine > Oceanic | place: Arctic Ocean: Canada Basin | collected... | reverse complement strand
TGGTTCGTCGAAGTGCAGCCCTGATGGCAGAGCGAGGCTCACCCTATGGCGACACCTTCGTGTATCACGAGGGAGCCTATTTTAAAGGCCCATTCAAGGCCTTTATGACCTCGGCACTTACCATGTTCATGATATTCACGGTCTCCTCCCCCCTTCGGCATTTAGTGAGGCGTATGCTACTCCAGCCTGGCGAAGGTCCTGATGAAAAAACAAGGCTTAGCGGCTATTTCAAATGCTTAGTAGTTGCTGAAGCTGAAGATGGCGAAAAACGCACTTTTTCTATGCATGCGAGTGGAGATCCAGGCTACCGTCTGACTGCTCGGTTTCTTTCTGAAAGCGCGATACTGTTAGCAAATGACATAGAAAAACTTCCTGGCGGCAAAGATTACGGAGGAGTGCTTACTCCTGCAACTGCTCTAGGACTCCCTATGATTGATCTGCTCTTAGAACGGGATATCCATTTTGAATAAAAAACCTACTGAAGACATCAATGAAGATGGATTCGTCACAGTAGCTGATATATTATTAATACTTGGAGAATTCAACTGCATCAGCAATTGCTCAGCCGATGTGGATGGAGATGGAGCGGTGACAGTAAATGACTTGTTAGCCATGCTTGCGGCTTTCGGTAATAAGTGTTGATCTCAAATAAAAAATTCTCAGCTGAGGCTACACTAACTAATTTCAAGATGATAGATATCGAGAGTGTTTAAACTTCTAATAAAAAGCAATCTCTAATTAAATATTTGAGGCAATTAAGAAAAGTAAAATTTGTTCCCAGCACCACTTTACTGTTATATTTTGAAGAGCAGATAAATACCATCGTAGTATATTGTAAAATAACACACTATCTTTCGTTAAACCATTTTTGCATAATGATATTTCGTCTTCTACGTATGGCTATTGTCATAGTCGCTTCTTTTATCCACTTTAGTGCATCTAGCCAGACAATCATATTCACTTATACCGGCGAAGTAGAAACATATGTCGTGCCCTCTTGCGTATCGCAATTGAATGTGGTTATAAAAGGGGGACAAGGAGGTGGAACCAATAGTGGTGGTGGTGCAACCGTTTCCGGACTTTTAGACGTTGTAGAAGGTCAAGTGATTGAGATACGAGTGGGTAACTCAGGAGGCTGCCCTGATGGTGGTTATAATGGAGGAGGAGATGGAGGGACTGCAAATGTCCTTTCTAATGGAGGTTGTGGCGGAGGGGGAGCTTCTGATATTCGAATAGCACCATATAGTCTGGCTGACCGTATAGTCGTGGCTGGAGGAGGTGGTGGAATGGGAGGAGGAAACACCGCAGCCATTGGTGGAAATGGTGCCTGTTTAAATGGCGGACTTGGGGTGAGTCCTTTTGGGTTTGGTGGGTCTGGAGGAACAGCTTTTGCTGGAGGAGGTGGAGGTCCACCATGGATTGCCGCTGGAAACTTCGGCGCAAATGGCTCTCTTGCTCAAGGTGGAAATGGCGCTAACGACCCGTGTTACAACGTGGGACCAGGCGGAGGAGGTGGTGGCGGTAACTATGGCGGTGGTGGTGGCGGAAGCGATTGCTACGCATCTGGGATATTAGGCGGAGGTGGAGGAGGTGGAGGGTCGAGCTTAACTCCTGATGGATTCATATGCGTAGAAGGAAACGTAAACAGCTCTGGTTCCATCAGTATAACCCCGCAGGGGGGATTGTCAATGCAAGTAACACCTGCGGACCCCATGTACTGCCAAGGTGACTCGCTATTCCTTACATTGACTGGCGCGGATGTTTACTCTTGGAGCCCCGATTATGCCATCAATACACTCAGCGGACCAGAGGTTTGGGTAACGCCTGACAACACAACTGTTTACAGCATTATAGGATCGACTGAAGAGTGTACTGATACTATGGAGATAGAGGTGACCGTTGTTCCATATCCTGTATTAACGTTGACATCATCCTCTACATCTTCTTGCGATGATGAACCCGTCACTTTAGGCGTAACGGGAGCGTATCAATATTTTTGGTCCCCAGCTGAATCACTTAGCAATAGTACAGGTGCATTCACTACGGCTACTCCATTTGAAACAACCACCTACACTGTCACAGGAACCTTATCTGGGTGCAGTTCAGACACTTCCATAACCATCTTTTATCAGATCAACACTGAATCCACTGAGTATTTCTGTGAAAATGGGTCGTATGTAATGCCGGATGGTACTGAAGTAAATGAGGAGGGGACGTACACAGCTCAATATATCTCAAGTGCTGGGTGTGATAGCATTGTTGAACTGAATTTACTTGAACAATCGACATACGAATTCCAGATACCAATAAATCTTTGTGCAGGCGACACTTTCATTCTGCCAGATGGCACTGAAGTCAATTCCCCAGGATCGTATCCTGTGTTTATGCAAACTGCCTTAGCCCAATGCGATAGCTCCATCACTACAGTCATTAGTGTCTTGCAACCCTCCACAGTAGAAATATCATTGGGGATTTGCGATGGTGAATCTGTGACTCTTGCAGACGGAAGCATAGTCACCGAAGAAGGTGTCTACACTGTTATTCTGGCTTCTTTAGTAAACGGTTGCGACAGCACCATCATAACAGACGTGGGCATAGCTCCTAGTTATGATCTGAATTTAGAGCTAGAAGAATGCGATGACGGATCGTATTTATTTCCTGACGGCAGCCTTCCAACATCATCCGGTACATTTGACTTTTTACTTCAGACCGGATTAGGATGTGATAGTAACATCACCGTCAACTTAGAATTGAACACGGGATATAGCCTCGAATATTTTATTGAAATATGCGATGGAGAAACTTTTTCTATGCCGGACGGAATTGACATAGGCATTCAAGGTGAATACTCATTTTTGTTCCAATCGAATGCCGGATGCGATAGCACCATCACCGTTCAACTTGTTGTTGAGTCACTTCCGCACCTTGATTTAGGGGTAAACGAAGGCTATTGCATGTATGATGGCAATATCACATTGAGCCCTGAACCTATGGGAGGAACCTTATCTGGCGACCTGTTGAATGGAAATGTGTTAGAACACGAAGGAGGCTTCCCTGGAAGTTACGAAGTGAGTTATACCTACACTGATGGTAATGGATGTACAAGCATCGAAGTGCAAGAGTATATTTTAGCGGAGCCCATTGACCCCTCATTTGACTTTTATATTATCTGCAATGAGTTGCAACTAGAGAGCACGACTTATGATCCTTCGAATGACCACGAATACGTCTGGTCCTTAGATGATGAAACCGTTGCCATTTACCCTGCACCCTCCTACTACTTCTACGAAACAGGTAGCTTTATTTTAGAATTGACAGTGACCGATATCTATGGTTGCAACTACAGCGTCAATGAACCGATAGAACTAGTAAACACGCTAAACCTAGATGGGTTTTTCGTCCCCAATGTTATCACTCCTAATGAAGATTATTACAACAATAAATTGGAAATTCCTTCATCAGTTGCTGCCTGCTTTGATTACACAATAAATATCTACAACAGGTGGGGAACATTGATTTACATCATGACTCAAGACACTCCAGGTTTTTCTGGGCTGAGACAAAACGGCACCGAGGTTCCTGATGGGGTGTACTTCTACACTTTAGAGATTGAAAATTATCCGTGCTTGGAGACACCTGGTCTATCGGAGTGGTGCACTGGCAAACTATCCGTTTTTCGGAATTGAAAAAATACCACACTAAAAAACACGGCAAGCCAAAGATTTTTAATGCTAATCAAGGAAGTCAAAGACTAATTATATAGCTTGGGCACATAATAACCGTAAACCTGAAAGAGCGAACATGATTCCGCCGGAAACTTATCACAGCATATGATTCCGCTATCTACGTTTTAATAAAAAACTTACGTATGTTTGTAAAATATCAAGAAGTCTAATTCTTAGGCTGTCAACCGACCCTTCCTGGGGCACGGTGGCTTCACAAATGCGGAGGTAACCCCTCAAAAAAATTCAGGCGTTATGGAGCTGAGAGGCGGGAAGTCGAAACATTTTGAGGGGTATTTGAAGAGAATATATAAGACAAACATTAAATTGCAAAAGGTCCGTATTTTCCAACTTGCTGAGGGGTGCTAAAAATGTAAAAGCACAATGCTTTGAATTGCGCTTTTACTTGGGTAGCTCTCTTCCATGTAAATATATTAGATATATTTACATTTTACTCTAAGATGTATTTAGTCAAATCTAAACAAGACATAGATAGAGCTCAAGAAATTTTCATTGAGGCTTTTAACGATTCTGAAGGTATAAACTGGGTATTAAAAAGAAGAACGAAAAAATCAAAAGAGCTCACTGTCAAGGTCCTTTTACATGAAGGGATTGATAAAAATGGCGCCTACCTATCTGAGGACAGAAATGGCGCTGTTTTATTCTACGATTCGAACAATAAAGGCTCAAGCATCAACAACATCATAAGAAAAGCTCATCTTGTGCTAAGATTTTCAGGAATTCAAAATACGCTTAAATTAATTTCATATCGGAAGTTGATTGATGCAACAAGACCTAAAAACTCAATGGTGGGATTTCTAGTAGCAACTGATAGAAAAATCAAGACGAATAATGCCATTTATGAGATCCACAACGAGATGCTTGCTATTGCAAAAAAACAGGGCAAGCAAATTGTTCTCGAGACATCAAAGCCTAGAGTCAGACGGTTGTACTCCTTTGCAGGATATGAACAGTATGCAGAAGTTAAGCACCCGTTTTCAGATTTAACAATCTGGTTTTTCATCAAGTAACGACAATGAACCGAAATAAAAGACACATACAATTCCAACCTGAAAGTGATGAATTCTACTCTGAACTTAGAGTTGAAGTCGCAAAATATTTCGAGCAAAACGGAAAAACGACCTATGGCAATAAAGCCATGTATTTCAAAATCCTCTTGTTTTTCATAGTATTCTTCCTTTTGTACTTCTCAATTTACTTTTTCGGAAGTAATCCGATAAACATTGCTATCATCTACTCTTTAATAGGAGTTTGGGGAGTGTTTCTAGGCCTCAACGTAGGACACGATGCGGCTCACAATGCTCTCTTTAAAACACGAAAATACAACCGATGGTTACTACATGTTTTTGACCTGATAGGTACTAATTCTTTTAACTGGAAAAACAGACATGTTGGGGCGCACCATTTATACCCAAATATTATGGACCTAGACTCAGACATTCAGCAATCTCGAATAGTTAAAATATTTCCTAATGATGAGCATAGAAAGTATCACAGACTTCAATTTATATACATGCCCATTGTGTACATGATTTACATTTTCAGATGGGTAGTATATAGAGATTTCAAGGACATTGTTTCTTCACGACTTGGAGGTTTTGACAACACGAATTATCCAACGAAAGAAATTGTGAAAATGATACTGTTTAAAGCAGCCTATTTCTTCGCTATGATTGGTTTGCCTTTGTTAACTCTAGATTTATCACTTCTCTTATTATTAGGCTCCTATGGACTCCTTACCGTTTTTGCAAGCCTAACGATAACGATGATATTACTAAGCACTCATGTTGGTGAAAACGCGAACTTTCCCCAGCCTAACTCACAAGGCATGATGCCTCATAGCTGGTCTCATCACATGATGATTACAGCTGGAGACTTCGCAACTAGTAGTTTTTTAATCACCCATTTATTTGGAGGATTTAATCATCACGTAATTCACCACCTTTTCCAACATATTTGCCACATCCATTACCCTGATTTAACCAGAATATTAATCAAAGTATCAACACGTCATAATATCCAATATCGCTCAGAAAAATACTTGCTAATCGCAGTACTATCTCACTTTAAGTTGCTACGAAACAATGGGAAATCAACCCCTTTAAACAGACTTTAATTTATGACTATTAGGAAAAACACATCTCTTTTAAAAGAGTCGTCACGTTTCGCTAAGGAAAACAGAACAAAGAGTTGGTTTTATGCCGTGTCCTCTATGGTTCTTTTGTTCTCTTCTATTATAGCTGGGCTGTATTCACCGAACCTAGGGTTAAAAGTTCTTCTCTGCCTTTGCACTACCGCCCTAATATCCAGGACGTTTGTAATTTACCATGACTATGTACATGGTTCAATACTAAGAAATTCAAAGGCAGCAAGAGTGATGTTTTTCAGCTATGGAATTTTCTGTTTAGCCCCCTTAAATGTTTGGAAACGCACACACGATTATCACCACCGATATAACGGAAGGATATTTAAACCAAGCATAGGGACATATGCTATTTTCACACGCAAACGGTTTAATGATTCAACGAAACAGCAGAAGCTCACTTACCTACTAAAGCGACATCCGTTGATAATGTTATTTGGATATCTTTTTACGTTTCTATATGGGATGTGCATTCAACCTGCCATAACTGATATACGCAAGCATTATGACTCTTTACTTGCTATAGTAGCTCACTCAGTGTACATAGGTATAGTCTACAGTTACTTTGGGTGGGCGTCATTAATTATGGTTGTTATACTGCCGAATTTATTAGCCTACGGCCTTGGAGCCTACTTGTTTTATGCCCAACATAATTTCCCGGGAGTTAGATACAAGTGTGATAATGAATGGACATATGAAGCTTCTGCTCTCGAGTCTTCAAGCTACATTAAAATGGGAAGAATTATGAGATATATCACAGGAAACATTGGCTACCACCACATCCACCATATTAACCCTAACATTCCGTTCTATAGACTTCCAGAAGCAATGAGTAAAATCCCAGAATTGCAAAATCCTATAACGACAACTCTCGGGTTGAGAGACGTGATAAGTTGTATAAGGCTCAAAATATGGGACGAAGAAAAGAAGAAGATGACGCCGATTTAACTCTGACGTCCTTGCTTGGTGAGACATCGATGGTGATGGTTCCGTCGGCGTGGGAGACCTTTTAGATTTTCTCTCGCTGTTTGAAGGCTGACACAACTTGCCAACAAGTAATTCCATTCAATCCCCCAGAGGGAAGTGCGGGGCGGGAGACCTAGAGTCAGATGAGGGAATTTTTGTTCGAAGTTAGTAAGGTCAACAGATACATCCTCTGTCGCACCATCGCTTCGGCAAGGTAACGTCACAATCTACCATCCCAAACCCAACCTTAGATGAACCGTTGGCGCAAATGTGATTTTAAAAAAGTCACTTGGAAGGTGTAGTAGGTCCACCCCGCATCCCTAAGCTTCAAACTCAGAAATCAATCCTGTAGAAGAAAATCGGTAGGAAACCGAGCTGATATTCTTCACGTACTGGGTTATAATTAGGATCATCGATATCCATTTCATCTGGCGCATATGTCAGCTTGAGAATATTCTCTGTAGCTAAAACATTCACGAAATCTATACCCAGCTCATGAGTGGTTTCTGGCCGATTCCAGGTCAAGTTAGTTTTTAGATCTAATCTGAAATAGTCGTCGAATTGAAGAGTGTTTCTGTCATCATCAATAAAGATAATCTCACGTTGTTCGAGGCTAGCTTCCTCATCAACAGGACCATACCAACGCCCACCGGCCATCGTGGATTTAAGGCCTGTAACTAATCCTAGTCTGGGGGTTAATTTCCATTCCTTACTAGCAAGGAAATTCCATGAATACCCTCCGTTAAAATCAGTATTTCGACTAACACCATCGGCACCCTTGTATTGAGCGTCAAATACACTGGCGGTAAAAAGCACGAACCAACCTTCCCGGAATGCTCGTGATATAGTCATTTCCACCCCAATATTACGTCCGGTTCCTTCGTTTAAAAGTGTATCAGGGAATAATCGTGAAAAGCCCCCTCCTGCATTTATGAGAGAATAGCTCCCATTGTTAGCTCCCCACGCGGTACTCATGTCAGCCACAGGAATATCAAATAAGTGCTGATGATAAGCTTCCATTTTAAGAGTCCATAAATCAGACAGATGACGAGTAACACCTATCACGTTATGTATACTGCGGGTGAACCCGAGCTCTTGGTTGGGCATATTGAGCTGACCCGTCGCTTCTGCTGTAGTTGCAGATGCATAAATATAAGCAGACTGTATTTGGCTGTGGAGTCCCGATCCTGCAGACCACACGGTTCCACTTTTTGCTACCCACTGCATTCCTAGGCGCGGTTCAAACCAAGAAGCAGCACCACTACGTGTATCAAACATTGAATGCACGCCTGCAGTCCACGTTAATGCGTCGTTTGGACGACGCTTAACCTGTATGAATGGCTGAATTAATACTCCGCTCATATCAGCATCCCAACGAGGTCTCCAGTCTCCTAGGCTGTCAGGAACTTCTGTGAAAGAACGTATACGGTCCTGGAAGGACCACATCATTAAATCGGAGTTTAATCCCATACGCAATGTTGCTGTTCCTTTTGTTGTCTCTAATTTTCTATTTGCGTGAACCGCTAATGCAACTCTATCCTTCACAAATCCATAGGTCATTAGAGCGCTTGTTTTTACATTTGTGTAAGAGGTGTCGTTTCCTGATATCAATAAGTCTCGGGTTACATAGTCATGATTACTATCCTGGCGATCTCTACTAAAGGCTAAAGTCGTCTTGATGTAAGTTTTAGTATTTAGAGGTTGAGTGTGTGTTAGCCCGACCATGCCTATTGCAGTTTGGAAGTATTGATCTCTATCGTTGTCTCCATATATGTTACGTTCAGGGGCTAACTGATCAGAAACAACAATGTCTATGCTGCTATTACCGCCAATTCCCCACAGCGAAAGAGAGCCACCGCCTTTTGTAGGCGTGAAAAGTTTAAAACTTCCGTCTTGATATTTCGGAACTGCACTTGTACCGATGTCGATACCCACTGCATTGAAAATAGAAGCTGTTGAGTAACGATAATTAATTAAAAAACTAGATCGTTTTTTTCGGCTGAGAGGTCCTTCGGCTAGAACTTCGGTGCCTAAAAATCCTAACTGTACACTTCCATGCAAGTGATCTTGATTTCCATTACGCAATTTTAAATCAAATACAGCAGCGGTACTGTTTCCAAATTCAGCTGGGAATGCAGCAGTAAAGAAATCAGAATTAGCCAATGTCTTATTGTTTATTATAGCAACTGGTCCACCACCTGTCCCAGGTACTGAAAAGTGGTTAGGATTAGGTAAGTCTACCCCTTCAATACGCCACAGAACTCCACTCGGGCTGTTTCCCCTCACTACAATATCATTCCGAGAATCATCGGCGCCCTGGACTCCTGCAAAGTTGCTCGCCATACGTGCAGGATCACCACGTGATCCTGCGTACCTATTTGTCTCCTCAACGGTAAAAGCTCTTGCACTAACTGTTGCCATTTCATTCATTACTTCTCCAGCTTTTGTCGCTGTTATCTCAGCTGCTGCAATGGCTACAACACTTTCATTCATCTGGATTTCAAGAACAACAGGTCTACCACTCACCACGACAATTCCATCGATGGTACAAGACTCATAACCCATGAAAGTAATCATAACTACGTGGCGTCCTATGGGAACATCGGCAAAGGAGAATCGACCGTCAATATCCGTTGGGACCATAAATCCTTCGGCTGTTGTAATACTAACGTAAGCGCCAGGAAGTGTGTAACGTACGTCAGCATCTATAACAGTACCTGAGATGGTCGATGTCTGTGCGGAAACGTCTGCAAAAAGCAAGATTAATAGTGCAGATAAAAGCAATGAGTTTAGAAATATATTGCGAATCATGATTATAGGAAGTTGATTGACACGGCATCAAATTTAGAGTAATTGAGAAAGCAAAAGCCAACTTAGTGTGGTTTATTAAAAAATGTGCATAACGAAAGTAATCGTTATGTACTTAGAGTATGAAATTGATGTGTCCCCAATTGTTCAGACAGCTTTCAATGGTTTCTTAGTTTGATTCATTTTCTATGCAGTCCAGTATTTCCATCTGTAGATCTTATGGTTTAATTTTAATAGCAAATTCGAACTAAACAAGCGAATCAGTTTTTGAGCAAAGCCGATATTTATCAGAAAAGCATGATCGTAATAAAAGTGGAATTCTATCTACAAAAGAGATGAATTCCACTTTGGTGGAGCAGAGAGGCGGGAAGTCGAAACATTTTGAGGAGGATTTGAAAGGGATTAGCAAGAAGAACTATGGAATGCAGAGTATCCACTAATCTTAGTCACTTTCATCCAACTTAGACTGACGACTTACAATAGATTACCTTACAGGTCTAAACCCATGTTATTATGAGACTTTTTATTACTGCTGTAGCTTGTTTTATTAGTGTGAGTGT
>Ga0115000_10005426_pt1 | contig 10225 bp, 8 predicted proteins | sample ArcticOcean_MG_C_6_FD_89690 | JGI IMG/M metagenome (GOLD analysis project Ga0115000, IMG submission 89690) | Marine microbial communities from western Arctic Ocean - ArcticOcean_MG_CB8_128 | ecosystem: Environmental > Aquatic > Marine > Oceanic | place: Arctic Ocean: Canada Basin | collected... | reverse complement strand
TCAACCACAACTTCTGGGTTGACGCCTTCGTTACGAAGGATGGTCAACGCTCTGTGTAGTTCGTTGTCGGCTGTGTACCCGGTTAGTACCGAGCGGCCAATTTCAAAATCGCCGGGAGTAATCATATTTTGCGGTTCTGGGTGAGTAGTGCGTTCATGTAGCTACGCGAGTAACCAACTCTAGCGACCATGCAATTCAACGGTCAAGATGTAGATGTCGGAACTGGGCGACCTTTAAACCTCAACCGTAGTAGGCCTTTTACGTCTTCCCACGCTGTCGAAACAATTTTCACTCGCGTGTCTGGGTCGTCTTCCCAATGCACCGGTATCTCTTTTATGTCATAGCCAGCCTTACCGGCAAGTAACAGAAGTTCAGTATCGAGGAACCACGCATTATCTTTGACGAGAGGTAATAATTTCTCGGCCGTGCGTCGGGAAATCGCTTTGAACCCGCACTGGGCATCTTTCCACTTTGTGAGAGGAAAGAAGAGATGAATCAAAAAGTTGTAGCCACGCGAAGTGATTTCACGCTTCAAAGTTCTATCGACGACTTCAGAGCCTTTGGTCAGTCGTGACCCGATCGCTACATCGTAACCATCATCCGCAATGGCAGCAACCATTCGAGGCAGCGCCTTTAGATCGGTGGAGAGATCTACGTCCATATACAGCCTTACATCGGCGTTACTTTCACCCCATGCCTTCTTTAGAGCCCGGCCTCGGCCCCGCTGTTCTAGCCGTGACAGCGATATATTCGAATGCGTTTCGGAAAGTGCGCTGGCAATGTCAGTCGTGCGATCGGTCGATCCGTTGTCCGCGACAACAATTCGCCATTCTCGCTCTGGACAGTCAGCAGTAAACGCCAAAAGCTTTTCGATGCAGGAAGGTAGAGCCAGTTCCTCATTGAGAACTGGAATGACTATGTCTACTGTTGTTGCCATAGAAAATAACCTACGTAGAGCGTGATACGAGCGTTCGGAGAAAGACTTCCTGCACCCATATTAGAGCCAATTTAGTGATAGAAGTGGCGTGTACCGGTGAACAGCATTACCAGACCAAGTCGATCGGCTGCTTTGATAACTTCTTGATCCTTCACCGATCCGCCCGGCTGTACAACCGCAACGGCGCCCGCCTCTGCAGCACCTTCGATACCGTCTGGAAACGGGAAGAAAGCATCGCTTGCCATTACGCAACCTGCCGCTTCATCTCCAGCGGCTCGTGCTGCAAGATAAACACTGATCGCCCTGTTCGGCTGACCCGCGCCCATCCCTTGCAGCATCGAGTTCTTGGCGAAAACGATCGCGTTCGAGTGAACCAATTGGCAAGCCTTCCAAGCGAAGGCCATGTCGGAGAGCTGCTGATCAATAGGTTGTTTCTTGGTAACCACTGTCCATGATGATGGATCTTCGACGATATTGTCGGGCTGTTGAACGAGTGCGCCGCCAGTTACGTTTCGGACGTTAAATATAGGTGTTTCTGAAGGCTGAACTTCGAGAACACGAGTGCGCTTTCGCTTACTGAGGATCTCGAGTGCCTCAGGTTCGTAACCCGGCGCTACGATGTTGTCGTAAAGGACACCCTTCATTGCCTTCGCTGTCTCAGCGGTGACAATCGTGTTGAATCCTACAATTCCACCAAAAGCCGAGATCGTGTCACCTGCATATGCCTTGCGATACGCCTCTGTCTGGTCTTCGTCGGTGGCGAGTCCGCATGGGTTAGCGTGCTTGACCACTGATACGCAATGCTGACCGAGAGCCTGGAACGAATTTGCTGAAACCCACGCAGCATCGGCGTCGAAGTAGTTGAGGTACGACATGTCGATGCCGTGCAACTTCTTTGCATTGACGATTCCGCCGGTTTCTCCGGGAGTTACATAGATCCCGCCCGCCTGGTGCGGATTCTCACCGTATCGAGGAATGGCCACTCGATTCCAACCGAACGTTAGTTCCTGAGGGAACAGCTTGGTTTTATCTTCACCGGCAGAACCTGGCTCACGCAAGTACGCAGAGATCAACGTGTCGTAGCCAGCTACGTGTTGAAACGCTTTTGCAGCTAGTCGACGTCGTTCGTCGATCGAAACTTCCCCACTAGCCAGCATTTCGCCAATTGTTCCGTAGTCGGAAGGGTCGACGATGATTACTACGTCTGGAAAATTCTTAGCAGCGGCTCGAGTCATCGCTGGACCACCGATGTCGATATTCTCCAGCGCGTCGTCGAGAGTCACATCGGGGTTGGCTATGGTCTGCTGGAACGGATAGAGGTTGTTCACAACGACATCGATACCCTCGATGCCCTGTTCTTTCATTTCCGCGACGTGAGCAGGGTTATTGCGTTTACCGAGCAGTCCACCGTGAATTCGAGGGTGAAGGGTTTTTACTCGGCCATCGAGAATCTCTGGCGCCCCGGTTACAGATGCAACTTCAGTGATATCGAGACCGGCTTGTTTAAGCTCGTTCGCTGTGCCACCGGTACTCAGGAGTTCAAAACCGGCGTCGGCCAACACCTTGGCGAAGTCGACGAGTCCGGTTCGGTCGAATACAGAAAGTAGCGCCTTCAAATTATTCTCGTTTCTCTTCGTTCTTTATGTTCTCGTCCTGTTAGGTCTTGATATGGCAGGTGTTCTACCGTTCTAAAAGCCTCGGCTAAAGACCTATAAGCTTCGTGCGTTCTTCACCTGGCGCACGCTTTACCACTTCACCCACTCGGAACGCACCCGACACGCTGTTAAGCACATCATCGGCAAGACCCGGCTCGACGATAATTGTCATACCAACGCCCATGTTGAAGACTCTGAACATTTCCTGATCTTCGACTTTGCCGGTTTCCTGAATAAATCTGAACAACGGTGGCACATCCCAAGTTGAGATGTCGACGTCAGCACCAAGATCGTCGGCGAGTGCTCGTGGAATGTTCTTGTAGAAGCTTCCGCCCGTGATATGACCCAATCCCTTGATCCTGTCGAGAACAGGGCTGAGCGCATTCAGGTAGCTCAGGTGGGGGCGCAAAAGCATCTCGCCGAGGGTGTTTGAAGTTTCAGGAACGTTCGTTGCAAGTACGGATGAGTTCTGGTCGGATTCAAATATTGATCGAACCAGCGAATATCCGTTGGTGTGAAGCCCATCCGAAGCCAACGCCAGAATCACATCTCCTTCACTGGTGTTTTCAGGCTTCAGCAGTGCGTCTTTTCTAACTGTTCCGACAATGAATCCGGCTAGGTCATAGTCATTGCCGTGGTAGATGTCGGGCATTGTCGCCGTCTCACCACCGAGCAATGCGCAACCAGCGTCGGCACATGCCTTTGCAAGACCCGAAACGATCTGTGCAATCTTGTCTGGATCGAATCGGCTAAGACCAATGTAGTCGAGAAAGAATAGCGGTCGAGCGCCTGCGGGAAGAATATCGTTGATGCAGTGGTTCACGATGCTGGCACCGATCGTATCGTGAGCACCTAGAGCATCAGCTATTCGCAATTTAGTCCCGACGCCATCGGTGCTTGCCACCAGTAACATATCGCCAGCAGGGTCGGGATCTATCACTCCACCAAATCCGCCAGGACCGGCGATGACTGAGGCTCCCAAAGTCGCTGCTGCGATGTCTTTGATGGTGCTCTTTACCGAAGCCGCCGCATCTAGGTCTACACCTGCATCAGCGTAGGTCTTGCCTGCTGGGCGATCAGTCATGATGTCGGCTCCCGTGAACGAATTGGTCTGTCACAAATCAGACGCTTAATAATCAGCAGATAAGTATACGTTCAGGAGGGATACTAAAGAGCCTCTAAATGCACCAACTGGCACTAAGAGAATTACACGAATTAGTCGGTGCTTACAGCTTCGAATCCCATTTTGTTCATTTCAAGCTGAACAGGGATTGGATAGTTACCTGTGAAGCAGCCCGTGCAATAGGAGTTTTTGGGTGCTCGTACCGCTCGAAGAAGACCGTCGACCGACAAGTAAGCGAGTGAGTCCGCATCGATGTAATTAGTGATTTCTTCGATCGTCATGTTGGCTGCGATCAGCTCGCTTAGAGTCGCCATGTCGACGCCAAAGTGACAGGTAGATTTTATCGGCGGAGAGGCAACGCGAACGTGCACTTCAGCAGCGCCCGCGTGACGCAACATCTTGATAACGCGAGTAATGGTCGTGCTTCGAACGATCGAATCGTCGACAACCAATAATCGCTTGCCTTCGACAACACCACGCATGGCGTTGAATTTAGTCTGTACGCCCTGTGCTCGCGCCTTTTGATCGGGTTCGATAAATGTGCGACCGACGTATCGGTTACGAATGATTGCTTCTGCGTACGGAATCTTCGCAGCGGCGGCGAGACCGACTGCGTGCGGAGTTGATGAGTCAGGAATTCCCACCACGATATCGGCATCTACGGGATGCTCTCGATAGACTTCAGCACCAAGGCGCTGTCGCGTTTCGTATGCGAGTTCACCGTTGAGAATACTGTCTGGCCGTGCAAAATAAATCTGCTCGAACACACACATAGCGTGCGTCGAACGTGCACCAGACCATATTTTCGACTCGAGACCGTTTTCGTCGATTACGAGGGTTTCACCGTTTTCGAGTTCACGAACAAACTCGGCTCCAAGGTTGTCGAGAGCGGCAGTTTCTGAAGCTACAACCCAACCACCGTTCAAAGTACCGAGGCACAATGGACGGATTCCAAGCGGATCACGAACAGCGATCAGCTTGTCTTTAGTCATGATTGTTAGCGAATAGGCACCCTTGAGGCGACGCATTGCATAGGCAGAAACTTCGAACCAGTCGTTACCGGGGGCTTTGGCAAATAATTCGGCAATAACCTCAGTATCGGAAGTCTTCTCAAACGTCGACCCGAACTCCTCGGCCATTTCGACCCGAAGTGCGGCAGCGTTTATTACGTTTCCGTTGTGCCCGACTGCGATCTGACCTCGTTGTCCATCAGAAATCAACGGCTGTGCGTTGTATTCCTTACTGCCACCCATAGTCGAGTAGCGGGTATGACCTATTCCCAAGTGGCCGGGTAATCCGGCGAGGGTATCTTCTCGGAATACCTGAGATACAAGGCCCATCTTTGCTTTGAGATGGATCTTGTCGCCCTGAGATGTAGCAATTCCGGCGCTTTCCTGACCGCGGTGCTGTAGGGCAAATAGCCCAAAGAATGCGGTGCGAGCTACACTTTCGCCGGGTACGTAAGCACCAACGATGCCGCACTCTTCATGCGGCTTGTCGTCGGATTCGGGGATGATCGGGCCTGGGGTCTCTATCACAGATATAAATGCTCGAGATCGGTCCGTTCAGTTCCTTGGACGCAAAATTACGTCGCAAGTATCGAGTTCGCCGGATAGCTCAGTAACTCGAAGGCGAATGAAGCGCTAATTTTAACGTTCTCAACTGGGTCGGTCAACGCAAACACAGGCGTAACCATGCTATTTCCAACGAAGGTAGGCTTTAAGGTTCGAGATGTAGTAGAAACTCTTTGTTTCCCTTGTCGCCCAGTATGCCTGAGTTCGTAAGATTCCGAACACGTATATGCGAATCTCCGGCCCATTTCACAAATCGACCGATCACCGCGGCATGGATCATCGGATCGGTGATGACGCCGCCTCTAGGAACCTCTGTTTTTTTCGCTTCAAATTGCGGTTTAAGAAGAACCACAGCTTGCCCGTCTGTTTTGAGTTGATCGAAGGCCGTCGGCAGTACCGATTCCAACGACGTAAATGACACGTCGGCTACGACCAAATCAACCTGCTCGGGAAGTCCGTTTCCATCAACCAAGTTCGTTCGTTCCATGCTCACGACTCGTTCATCACTCAGTAGCTTCTGATGAAGCTGGCCACGGCCAGTATCGACGGCGTAGACCTTCATGGCTCCCAATTGCAGCAAACAGTCGGTAAAACCACCAGTCGATGCTCCAACGTCTAAGCACGTCAGACCACTTGCCTCTACATCAAACACTCGAAATGCTCGGGAAAGTTTCTCACCTCCGCGCGAAACGAATCGTTTATCGGGAACGACCGAAATGTCTATATCAGTCCGAACTTGCATCCCGGGGGTGGGTGAACGACGTTCATTAGGCACTAAGACTTTTCCTGCCATAACCAGTGCAGTCGCCTCATTAATGTCGGGGGCGAGCCCTCTCTCAAGAATTAACCTGTCGAGTCGTATTTTCGGATTGGCTGGCATCTTTTTAGGTAATTCTCGTCCGCGTCTCAATTGACCTAGATTTCCTGTAGCACCTATCATCGCTTATATGGCAGCAGAACAGGAAGTAATTAACCAAACAGCGCGTATTCCGAGTTTTAAGGCAATCATCAAGGAATCGCGTCCTAAACAGATGGTCAAGAACGGCCTCGTTCTCGTCCCTCTATTCTTCACTATCAATATTTGGTACAGCGGTGAGGATATTGGCGGCATGGCCGCCATCATTGGAAGGGCTTTCACGGCCCTGGGAATTTTCGTACTTCTCTCGGCTGCGATTTACTTCATTAATGATTCGGTCGATGCCGAACACGATCGTGCACATGCACGTAAGAAGTTCCGGCCTATTGCAGCTGGAAGAATCAGTGTTCCGTGGGCAATTGGTATTGCCGTAACCATGATCGTCGCAGCAATGGCGATTTCAACGCTTATTTCTCTTCCCATGGTGATTACTGCTGCGGCGTATTTAACAACAAACATTGCTTATAGCTGGTGGCTTAAGCACATCGTTTTGCTCGACGTTATGACAGTGGCGTCCGGATTCGTTATACGTGCGGTTGCAGGGTCAATTGCCATCGATCACGCAATCATCGGTCAGTCCGGTTCTCCAATTGAATTGGATCTGACCATTTCGCCGTGGTTATATGTCGTCACAGCTCTCGGCGCACTATTTATTGCTCTCGCTAAACGGCGCAATGAGCTTTCTATCGCAGGCATTAGCTCAGAGGCACAACGCTCGATTCTTAGCGAATACACGGTGCCGCTACTCGACAATCTAATCAATGTCGTCGCTGCGGCAACTCTTATTTCGTACACACTCTACACATTCAGCACTGGTGTGACTGAAGCAAACGTGCCGAGCGATCATTCAATGATGCTCACGATTCCGTTCGTGGCTTACGGTGTATTACGCTATCTGTACTTGATTCACGTCAAAGGCGTAGGCGAGGCACCAGAAGAGATTCTGATCAAAGATAAGCCGCTTATGATAAACATCTTCCTTTGGCTATTAACCGGTTCTTCAGTACTTATGTGGACCCGTCTCATCAACTAGATCGACCTGCATAAGCGATTGCGTACGCTCGCTCGTCCTAATCCGTTCATGTTGGCAATATTTGTCTACCAAGCGGCATCAGAGGCGACACGAACCTCGGGCAGTACGTAAACTGCCCCCATTCACGATTTCAAGCATCATCCGAGCTATCTAGCTGGGGACGAAAGTACGGTCATGTCAGAATTCGCCGGTCGCACTGAGTTTTGGAACATCGGCTATCCATTCACCGGAGCGTTGGTCTACCTCATCGCCCCAATCGCGCTAGCATCGATCGTATACGCACTCCGACGCCGCTGGAAGATGTGGCACACCGCAGGTGCCGATGTCGACCTTGGCTCGACGTCCGAACGCTGGAAAGCGTTCCTTGCTCTACTTACAGTTGGACTCTTCGCCCACAAGCAGTTCGTACGGAGACGTAGCCTCTACCCGGGAATCATGCACTTCTCGATATTTTGGGGATTCTCGATTCTGCTTATCGCAACGACGATTGCCGCTTTCGAGTTCAACGCCGAGAAATATCTCAATTGGACATGGCCGACTGCCCACGCCCGCGTGCCGCTCGGTTTCGTATGGGATGTCTTCGGAGGCGGACTCGCCGCTGTCGGATTATCAATGGCAGCATGGCGGCGTTATGTGATTCGCCCCGGTCGCTTAAACACAGCACTCGACGACGGAATCGTTATCTCTTTCTTGTTTGCACTCCTCATCAGCGGCTTCCTTATCGAAGGGCTGCGCATTGGTGCGACTGAACTAAACCCGTCGTCTAGCTACTACGACACGTCAGTCGCTGTCTGGTCGCCAATTGGATGGGTCTTCGCCAAAGCATTGCTGGGCATGGGCTTTAGTTCGTCATCTCTCGAATCGACCCACGCCGCAACGTGGTGGGTTCATGCGGGAATATTCGTATCGGCAATTATTTACGCCTCGGCAAGATTCAGTAAATTCACTCACATGATAGTTAGTCCGATGAACTGGTATTACCGATCGCTCCGACCCCGGGGTGCACTAAAGCCTATGGGCGATTTCGAAACACTCGAAACGTTCGGTGCGAAAGACATCCCTGACCTTCAGTGGACACAAGCCCTGAGCTTCGACGCCTGTACCAATTGCGGTCGATGTCAGGACGCCTGTCCTGCATGGGCGTCGGGCAAGCCGTTATCACCGCGAAAACTAATCCAAGACATGCGCGGGTATATGGAAGAGCGATCTCCTGTTTTGCTGGGTACGCCTGAAGGCGAAACCCCTCCCGAGCCAGCGACATCGATGGTGCACGACGCTATTGGAGACGACGTTCTCTGGAGCTGCCTAACTTGCGCGGCGTGTCTCGACGCCTGCCCGGTAGAGATCAACCCGATCGATGCAATCGTAGATATGCGTCGTTACCTCACTCTTGAAGAAGCAAGCACTCCCGACACTGCACAGTCGGCATTGCAATCGATCGAGCAGCGTGGTCACCCTTGGCGTGGCACGACTCTCACACGTACTTCGTGGATGGACGGGTTAGACATTCCGACTCTCGCCGAAAAACCAGATTCGGATGTGCTGTTCTGGGTCGGGTGTTCAGGTGCGCTCGTTCAACGAGGAGTCGACACGACGCGATCGATGGCTTCTGTATTGCGGAAGGCTGGAGTAGATTTTGCCGTGCTTGGCGACGAAGAAACTTGCACCGGCGATCCTGCACGTCGATTAGGCAACGAATATCTGTTCCAAATTCAGGCCGAAACGAATATTGGCACGTTCAAACAATACGATGTGAAGAAGATCATCACTACCTGCCCGCACTGCTTCAACACGATGAAGAACGAATACCCACAGCTTGGCGGAAACTACGACGTGATTCACTACACGGCATTCGTCGGCGAGCTGCTTAAAGATGGCAAGCTAAAGCCTACAGAAGCTGGCATCGGGAAAATCGGTACGGTCACGTATCACGACTCTTGCTATCTCGGACGTCACAACGGCGAGTTCGGTGCGCCTCGGGAGATCATGAGCTCTATCCCCGGTTTGGACTTCGTCGAGATGGATCAAAATCAGGAACAAGCGTTCTGCTGCGGTGCTGGCGGTGGTCGGATGTGGATGGAGGAGGAAGGCGAACGTGTGAATCACATGCGAACCGATCAGTTCCTCGAAACCGGCGCCGATACTGTCGCAGTTTCGTGTCCGTTCTGTATCCAGATGTTCGACGAAGGCATTACAGCCAAGGGTGCGGAAGGTGGCAAAAAAGCTGTCGACCTCATCAGCATCTTGGATCAGGCCACCGAGTAATCGCGCCTAATCTATAGGCATTGGTGCAACTTAGATTCGCGCTCGCTCGCGGCAACTGCTAGCATCCTTCTAACAAGATGCCACGTCGTTCAAAAGCTGCTCCAAAACAGCGCCCAACAAGTACCTCTGCCTTCGGGACAAACGGAAGATTCAGCCACGATTCTTCCGAATACTATTCTCGTGCGCTTCAGCCCGACGACAGAGAAAGTCTGGATAAGAAACCTGAACCTGAACAGTCAGTGCCAGCCAAATTCCTCGACTCGTTCATTGCTCATTCCAGCGAGAAAATGTCCGAACTTCCCGACCGTTCCGTTCACCTCATGGTCACCTCGCCTCCGTACAACGTTGGCAAGGATTACGACGACGATCTGACGCACGAGCAATACATGCAACTGATCGGTAACGTCTTGGAAGAGACGTTCCGCGTGTTGGTCGACGGTGGACGAGCTTTGGTCAATGTCGCAAATCTCGGACGCAAGCCGTACATACCTCTTCACGCCTACATCATCGAACAGGCCGCAAACGTCGGGTTCCATATGCGTGGAGAAGTGATCTGGAATAAATCGGCAGGTGCTGGATCTTCGACCGCATGGGGCAGTTGGATGTCGGCATCGAACCCGCCCCTTCGTGACACACACGAATACATATTGGTTTTCCAAAAACCACCGTTCGGTCGAAAAGCGATCGAAGAGCGTGAATCAACGATTACGCGTGACGAATTT
>Ga0115000_10005424_pt1 | contig 10226 bp, 13 predicted proteins | sample ArcticOcean_MG_C_6_FD_89690 | JGI IMG/M metagenome (GOLD analysis project Ga0115000, IMG submission 89690) | Marine microbial communities from western Arctic Ocean - ArcticOcean_MG_CB8_128 | ecosystem: Environmental > Aquatic > Marine > Oceanic | place: Arctic Ocean: Canada Basin | collected... | reverse complement strand
GCATACCTGTCGTGTCGGGGAGCTGTTCGACTTTCACATCGTCAGTACCCGCCATAAATCCCGCAGTCGCTAGTGTTAGTGCCGAACCCGCGCCTGACGTAACGTATGCCGCCGGAACGCCCAGCATTGCGGCAATTCGGTCACCGGCAACTTGTTCAAGTTCAATCAACGGAATGTAAGCAGAATCTGCTGCATCCATGGCAGCTTTAACTTCGGGAACAGGAGTCGAACCGCCGAGCAACGTAACGCTGCCAGTTGCGTTGACCACTGGCTTCGCGCCCATTGCTTTGTAGATCGATCCCCAATCGTTGGTAGTCACGTTAAGTCACGTCCTTCTCAATCTTGAACTCCAGAGTCTCGCAAGCCCAGGTGATAGTGCATGCAGCGATTCTCGTTTCGGTTGCCGAGCCAATATACCCTTAGTGATCGACACTCGCACCCAGTTAGCAGCGGATTGATCTCTTTTAGCTAGTTCATCTGCCCGCCAGCGAGATATTATTCGCACCCAACAACTTAACGAGCACGCGTACCGGACAAGCGAAAAATGGCCGACTTCGAAGAAGTTTCAGTGAAATTGCAATCGGGATCGGATGTCAAAATCCGAGCATGGCAGGGACACGAGGATGCTCAGCCTTTGGTGATTGTCGCACCGAATAGCTCGGCAGCCGACTGGGAAGATTTCGTTTCGTTCCTGCCCGCTTCACAGGCCCCGATTCTGGCAGAAGTTTCGTCAAGCCTTGAATTGTTGATGTTGATTTGGGAGATAGGCGATCCGGCTTTGGTTATGGCACAAGGACAATCAGCTGTAGATATCGCCTGCGGCCTCGTTACTACAGCCCCTGCGGCTGCATCCGGAATCATCGTATGTGATGGCGAAATCAGTCCCGAACAAGCAGACGGCATGCACGAAATTTCGACTTTGGTATTACGAGGTCGACAGGGCAAGACTCTTTCGCACCCAGCGGCCGTGAAGATGCATGAGTTGGTGGGAAATTCGACGCTGATCGAGCCGGAAAACTGTAGCGACTTCCCTGCGAAGGACAATCCAGACGCCGCTGCGTCAGCGATCAACATGTTCCTAGCCGGTGCGAGCGGCAGTTTCGATGAAGAATCGGAAGCTGACCCGATCGATCCTAAGGCCTAACCGTGGAGTAGTCGGCGACTCACTTCGAAGGCAGTAGTTCAAGTCCGTCAACGCCGACATGATGCCGCTCCACCGTCCCGGCGTCTTTGATCGTGACGTATATATCGCCACTTCCCTTTGGACCAAAGGCAACGTTTGTAGGTTGATCACCACCAACGCTAATTCGCTCGACAATGTTTCCGTCCGTGTCGACCACTGTCACATCACCCTGTCCGACCACGGCGCAGTATAAGAAACCGTTCTCACCAACTGCTAACCCATCGCCGCCCTTGAATCCTGGCGATTGCGAGCGATCAACAATATCTGCAAAATCCTCCCTTGAGCCCAAGGTTCCGTCGTCGCTCCACTCGTATCGGTAGAGCAGACCAGTAACGGTCGCCGTTACATAAAGCGCTCTATCTACCCCGAACGCCAGACCGTTAGCGAACTGGAGGCCATGATCCAGCAAGGTAGCAGTGCTATCTTCGAGCTCGATTCGGAATAGTTTGCCGTCGATTGGAAAGTCGGTACGACCTTGGTCGCGAGCTTTCACGAACTGCTCGCGGTGAACGCCGGAATCGGTCATGTACAGTGCGCCGTCGGGTCCAAACGCCAGATCGTTCGGAAACATGAGTTCGACCCCGTCACCCGCAGTCATCATGACCTCGCAACTACCGTCCAATTCGACCTTCAGTAGTGAAGGTGGGTTCATCGATTCAGCAACCCACAGCGAGCCCGACCGATCCTGAACCATGCCATTCGGACGTCCGGTTTTCACGACGATTCGTTTCGATGATCCGTCAGAAGAAATCAGCGACACACAGCCTGTTTCGGGCGTCATTTCAACAACGCCCCACTCACCCGATGGAAGTAACACCGGACCTTCAGGATCACCAAGCCCACGATGAAATATCGAATCAGAGATCACGGTTATAGCCCTTTCAAAAAAACTCGAACGCAGCACAGCGTTCAGGAATGCAAACAATATAGATCAGCCAACATCAACAGATCATGGCTAAAACCGGAATACACAGCTAGCCCAGACCACTTCGATGTTGTACTTTTAATAGGTTGGCTCACGAACAGCCGAGCACGAGCTCAAATTTATTTGTTCGAATAACCAACATCTAGCACAGTGAGTGTGACGGCAGTCGCGTAGCGTAATACGAGACTGGGTCGGCATGCCGATCCGCTGTTTTTCAGCGCAAAACCTACCGTTGGACTCCAAGGTGATGAATAAGTGAAAGTTCTATTTCTAAAGGATGTACGTCCTACCGCACGAGCCGGTGACGTAAAAGAAGTCAAACTTGGCTTCGCACGAAACTTCCTGATCCCACAAGGCCTAGCCGTTCAAGCTTCCGAGCACGAACTCCGAAGAGCTTCAGCTCTTCGAGGACAGGCTGAAGACCGACGACTCGTTGAAGCCAAAGAATGGCAGGACGTTGCGGATGCACTCAAGGATCAGAAGGTCCGTATTGACGTGCGAACGGGACCAACTGGCCGTCTTTATGGTTCTGTTACCAACACAATGATCGCCGCCAAGGTTTCTGAAATGACCGAGCGAGAGATCGATCGAAGAGGAATTCAGATTCCTTCTCCGATCCGCACGGTTGGTGAATACAAGGTTCCAGCTCGATTCGTTGAGGGCGTTACAGCTACTCTCGTTATTGAAGTTGTTGCCGATGATGCCTCCATCGAACTCAACCGCCAGATGGAAGAAGCTCAGGCTCAGATGACTGAAGAGGACACTAACGTTCTCGACCCGTCATTCGAGGATGTTCTCGCAGCTGCTGAAGCTGAGATCCAGTCTGGCGCTTCGAACAGTTCAGAGAAATCGGATGACGCTGAAGACGACGCTGAAGACGACGCTGAAGACGACTCGGAAGAAAAGTCCGAAGAGTAATTCTGCCGTCACATACTGATTGCAAAATCGCCCGGGGCATTGCGCTCCGGGCGATTGTTTTTAAACGACCGGATCGCCATTCAAATTCTGAGGTTGAACTAGGTTGTGGATAAGATGTGGATAGCGGTGGATATCTTCAGGCCGATTTAACAGCTGTTTGGGCTTCTGTTCCCCAGTTAATTAAATGTATATTCCAGTCTCACCCCGCCTATTTCCCAGAGATTTCCAGACAGCCGCTACGGCAGCCACAACCGTTACTAAATGCAAGCAGACCGTCTCCCACCACACGATTTACACGCCGAGGAATCCGTCCTAGGATCGATTCTGATCGACGGTATGACGATCACCCAGATCGCAGGCTTTCTTTCGGCCGACGATTTCTATAGAGAGATCAACCGCCAGACGTTCGAGGTCTGTTACGACCTCTTCCAACGCGACGAAGCGATCAACCAAGTAACCGTCACACACGAGCTCGATCACAGAGATCTCCTCGAATCAGTCGGCGGAGCCTCGTATCTTTCGCACCTAGTCGAAGTAACGCCAACATCGGTTCACATCGAGCACTACGCCAATCTGGTGCACCGCACCGCCACGATGCGCAGGCTCATCGCCGCAGCAGCCGAGATCTCAGACATTGGCTATAACGACGATCCCGACGTTGACGTCGCTCTTTCGGCAGCCGAAGACGCTCTATTTGGCATCAGGCAAGGTTCACAGAACCGTGATTTCGTTCCGCTAGCCGATTCACTAACCCCTTACCTCGAAGAATCTTCCCCGCTTGACCAAGTCGACGGCGAACAAAACACTTCGCCAATCGTCACCGGTTACAAGCGCCTCGACGAACTCCTAGTTGGAGGACTCCAACGATCCGACATGGTGGTGCTTGCGGCTCGACCTTCTGTTGGTAAATCCATGATGGGTCTCAACTTCACTTTGAGTGCCGCAAAGGCAGGGTTCAAAGTAGGTATCTTCTCACTCGAAATGGGACGTGACCAAATCGCAATGCGATTACTGGCTTCCCAGTCTCGTGTAAATATGCAGCAGATCCGAAACAGGATTCAGTCGCCCAGCGAAGAAGACCAAGTCATCAACTCGATCGGTCTGCTTTCTGATCTAACGATCTACGTGGACGACACCCCGTTCCAGACCGTAGCTGAAATGCGCGGCAAGGCACGGCGACTACAAATGACACATGGTCTCGACCTTTTGATCGTCGACTATATGCAGCTAATTAACGGTGGATCCACTGGCGGGCGCGAAGGAAACCGTGCGCAAGAGGTATCGGAGATTTCGAGGCAGATGAAAGGAATGGCGCGTGACCTGCACATTCCAGTGGTCGCCATTTCACAGCTAAGTCGAGCTGTTGAGCACCGTACCTCTCACAGACCAATGCTTTCCGACCTTCGAGAATCGGGTTCGATTGAACAAGACGCCGACGTCGTAATGTTTATCCACAGGGAAGACAAGTTCACCACTGAAGAAGAATGGAACAAGGCTAATCCGACCCAGCCGTTTCCCCGCGACCGCGCTTCTTTAATTATCGCGAAACACCGAAACGGTCCAACTGACGAAGTTGAAATGCGAGTCAAAGATTCAGTCGGTGTGTTCGAAGAACTGTCGTTCGCCCCACAAAGCTCTCAGACTTACGCACCTAGGTCAGGAGCAGTTCGGTGAAGAACGGATTCCCACGCGGGGTTCAGTTCACACCAGTACCCGATCCACTCTTAGCGTCGCTTTTAGAAGAAATTGATTCCCTAAACGAACTGAAGGTGGTACTTCGAGCAATTCATGGATTGCACAAGCTTCGCAAAGTACCAGCGTCGATAGGCTTTGACGATTTGTTGTCTGACAGGACAGTAGCATCGATGCTCAAATCCTCAGGAACGCAGCTTGAAGAGATTGTTGAACAATCGGTAAATTCAGCAGTCGAACGAGGAATATTGCTGGTTGTCGATGAAGGAAACGGGCAAAGACGAATACTTTTAAACACGGAGCCGGTACGAAGAGCGCTTATTCGTCAGGGCGTCGACCCAACGATCGAAGCACGCAAACCTGCTGAAACATGGGCGGACACTGAATCTGCAAAGCCGAAGCAAGATGCGGTAACGTTCTACGAACAGAACATAGCTTCCGTAACGCCAATCGTTGCTGAAAACATTCACGCAGCGCTAGAGCAACACCCCGAAGATGAGGTGGTTCTGGCAATTCGATACGCAGCTGAAGCAAATGCCCGTAGTTGGAACTATATAGCCGCCATTCTTCGCCGGTGGGCGATAGAAGGAAGACCCGAGGAGCTTGACGATGGATCGGATGGAACCACTGAACGAGATCTTCAAGAGGATCGGTCAGACCAGTTCTACGAGGAATACCTCAAGCGACAACGAGCTCGAGGAGCCAACTAGCGCCGAGATCCACTGTGACATCTGTGACGACAGACGGTGGTTTATCTCTGCTCCGAGTGAAAATGCTCCGGCTTCAGCCCGGACGGTTATTGCTTGCCAATGTCAGGAACGCGTGTGGGGCGTTAAATCGTCAGATCGCATCAGGCAATACTCCGACTTAGGCCCGCTAGCGCGTCTCACCTTTGACACGGTCGAACTAGGTACCCGAGATACTTTCTCAGAGCCATCGAGCTTCCGTGAGGCGTACCACGCCGCCCAACGGTTCGTCACCGATATGCAGGGTTGGCTGGTTCTCTGCGGACCTTCAGGCACCGGAAAAACTCATCTAGCTGCTGCAGTCGGCAATGCGCTCGTAGAAGCCGACCAACCGGTTCGATTTGTTTCAGTGCCCGACCTATTGGATCACTTGCGATCGGCATTCGATCCTGCCGTCGGTGCGCAATACGATGAAATATTCTTGCAAGCAATCGAAGCGCCGATTTTAATCCTCGACGATCTAGGCGCACAGTCGTCCACGGCCTGGGCCGACGAAAAGCTCGATCAGATTCTCACTCACCGCTTCAACCGTCGACTTCCAACGTTGGTAACTACTGGAACCAGGTTCGATGAATTGGGTGACCGCCTGCGAACGCGCCTTGGCGATCCTTATTTCTCGAACGTAGTAAACATCAAAGCCGGTAGCGGCATGCCAGACATTCGCGATTCAGGTCTCGAAACTAGGCTGTCTGAAACCATGACCTTCGACGCCTACACATCCAAAGGCGCAGCAGGCGCTACGGTAGCCCAGAAACGCTCGCTGGCAGAGGCACACGCCGCAGCGAAGGTCTTTGCCGAGCATCCGTCGGGATGGCTCTATCTCGCAGGGCCTACAGGTGTTGGTAAGACTCACCTTGCAGCGGCTATCGTCAGCGACAATATTGCGCAAGGTCGCGAAGTGCTGTTTCGTTTCGTGCCAGATTTGCTCGATGATCTTCGACGGTCTTATGGCTCGGGTGGCGGCAACTCCTTCGACAATGCGTTCCGACAAGTACGGGATGTTGATATTTTGATCCTGGATGATTTCGGTGCTGAAGCTTCAACTGCGTGGGCAGAGGAGAAGCTTTACCAGCTTATTGTTCACCGACACGATTCGATGATGCCAACGGTATTCACAAGTCGAACCGCAATCGAAACCATGAGCGGAACTGACTCACGATCGGCTTCTCGGTATTCGGATGCGATCATCTCTCGACTAAGCGATGCGAATGTGGTCGCCGAGCGATATCTAACTGCGCCTGACTTCCGCCATCGTGGAGCTGCGCCCCGACCTCGATCGGCCGGCAGAAAATCCTCACGTAAGTGAGTTTTGAACTTCAGGATCCTGGTATCACCGACTGTACGTTTTGTTTGATTATGGCAGGCGATAAAGAGGCGTTATGGGAGTCACGTCCGACTGGCGACCCACGTGTCGGCTGCTTCCACAATCGACTGAAATGGGCGCGAGTCATGTTGTTGATCGTCCCAAAGCAACACTTTACCCAACAACAATTGTGGTCATCCGACGTATTGATCGACGCAGCCCGTCTTGCGGTCGAAATGGGCGAAAAACACTGTGGAGCGGAAGGGTACCGCGCTATCTCAAACTTCGGACTTCAAGCCCATCAGAGCCAAGTTCACGCTCACATCCACATAGTCTCTGGAATATCAAAACAGCTTCATTCAGCTACGAGAAAATCATCGTTAGAAAGCACCAAACGTACTTCGGTAGTTGAGTACGACGTTGAGGAAAGTCCATTTGCTGCCAGAATTACGCCGAGCGTCGCAATGTCGCAACGAGAATTGTGGAATTCAGGGCAGATGCTCGAAACGTCCAATCAAGCCCTCAAAACGAGTGAAACTCACTCACCAAACGGATTCCGACTGATGTCGAGCTTCGAGCCATCGTTAACGAGCAATCCAAATCAAAATCATACAGCAGGGAAAAATCCGGCAAGCCTGTTCTTACTCGGCGGCGGACAACTCGGGCTTTATGTCTAACCAGAACGTCATCCGCGTTCACCGAAAGCCGCCAGAGAAGGCTAGGCGTACCGAGCAGTCGCCATAGTGCTCACTGCAATCACGACGAGAATAGCGTTGATATACCCAAGCAGCGCTAGCTTGCTCCGGTACATAGCCAACTCCGATTCGCTAGCATCGCCCGATTCGAGTCCACGGCGCAATTTTGCGGTGAATACACCAGCAGCGCCAGAGATGAAAAAAGCAGTTACTGAAGTAACAAACCCGATCAGAATCATCGTGCCCCAGCCGCCGGAGCCGAGATCGGACATGCTCCGTCCTGGCGTCATTGAAATGAGTGCAAATCCGGTCACTATCGTGATCACGGCAGCACTCGTTATCCAAAGGCTGTTCAGCTTGCTCGTTTTGTTCAGAAGCTGTTGTTCGAGACTGCCGGATGTGGCACGAATTCGTGGTTCAAGTAGCACAGCGAGATATATCGCCGCACCCATCCAAAATGAACCCGCAATGATGTGTATGATCCGCGTTACTACTAAACCGACGTCCAAGGCGATCTTTCTGTGTTGCTAACTGATTGCTGATGTTAAACGTGCTGCGCAAGAGCCATGCAGCCGACCGCGATCACTACTCCAATTGAAGCAATTCTGGCGAGCAAGACTCCTCGATCTCGCAACTTGGTCATTTCAGCTACCTGCTCAGGAGTTGGTGGCCCGGTGAGACTCTTACCGATTTCAGCCATCTTCTTGCTGCTCATTCCGGCAACGTTTCCGATTCCGTAAGCGACTATGGAAAAACGAAGCCGAGCCAGATCATCGTGCCCCAGTTGGTTGACCATAGGAAATCGAACAACGGGTCGCGCACTCGGAATGCCATGACCACACCGAACACGATCGTCAAAATTGCTGATCCGTGCAGAACAATCATCAACGGCTTGAGCATGTTCGCCATTAAAGCTGGAGCATGAGGAGACCCAGTTTTTGCGAGTGCCGGCTGCAATACCCAAGCTATAAATACTGCGCTTCCCACCCAGACAGCCCCGGGCAAGATGTGCAACAACCTGAGGAAAGCGATCTCTGCGTCCATGGTCACCCTCTCATTTCTATACGAAATCGCTCAAGAACTAATTTTCAATGCGAAGCCTACCATCTTGGTTTTGCGTAATTGGGAAAGTTATAGCCCGTCCACGATCCATCTCGTGACACAGCGCTCGGGTCGATATCGAGAATCATCTCTTTTCGATTACTCGGTGCGCCCTGTTTTAGTGCTTCGTGCCGTTCGGCAAGTGCGTCCTCATCAATCTCAACGCCCAGTCCGGGCTTATCAGGAACTTCCATGTAGCCGTCGGTGAATTGCAGCTTTCCGCCCTTGATGATGTCCCCATCAGTGTCAGTCCACGGATAGTGAGTGTCAGGCTGGTAGGCCAGTTCTGGCGTGGTAGCACAAGCATGAAGCATCACAGCTTGGGAAACACCGAGCGAATTATTCGAGTGCCCAGACAATCCCCATTCCAATACTCGACACAGAACACCGGTTTCCTTGTAAGCAAGAATTCCGCCCCAGTGGTGATGATCGCCTAAAATCACGTCGATCCCTTCCAATTGAGCGTTCGGCTTCACGTGCGAGAACGCCGACACACACATGTTCGAAGCAGTCGGGATATCCGTGTGCTTTTTCAGTTCGGCGTGATCGGCAATAGAGTCGGTGGGATCCTCAAGATATTACGGTTCATATTCTTCGATCGCTTTAGCAACGCGAATCGAAGTTTCGATAGTCCAGACGGCGTTGGGATCGATCCGAATCTCATAGCAGTCTTGTTTCGGAAATCGCTTGCGAAGTAGACGGAACTTTTCGATATCAACGTCCGGTTCGAAGAATCCGCCCTTGATTTTCAGAGCTTCGAATCCGTATCGCTCAACGAACTCCTCCGCCTGCTTCACGAAACTTTCAGGATCGAGAGCCGCACCATTGGCGATTTCGCCCTGCCTATTCTCGTCAGCAAATTTGTAGAACAGGTACGCCGCCCATTCGACCCGGTCGCTAGCTCGACCTCCGATGTAGTCGCACACAGGCATACCGACTTCTTTGGCAGCGGCATCCAACATCGCTGTTTCCACGGCCGACCTGCCTTGTGGCGTGCCTTTCCACATCAACCGAGCCTGTGTCATCTGGCGTGGATCGTGCCCGATGATCCAATCACGATTCGCCTCGGCTTTAGAGGCTTTCCCACCGTGTGTTTCACCGACTCCGGTGTAGCCATCGGATGTTTAGATTTGAACTATAGTTCGCTCACGATACGACTCGTGAACGCCCGTGCTGTTCATCAGCGGCTGATCGTGAGTTGCGACAGGTGTGACGATTAACTTGGATATTTTCATACTTTGATGACTCTAATTGGCCTAAACTTGGCGATGCCAAAATTCTGACACCAATTTGTACCGGGCGCACCATCGCCAATCCATCCAACGCTATTAATCAACGTAGTAATTTCAAAATCTATGAAAATCACGAACATAACCGTATTCCCACTCGTTAGTCAGCGACCCGAACTCCGTGTCGGCAAGCCAATCCACCCAAGCTGGTGGGGCTACGACCAAACGCTTATTCGGATCGACACCGAAGAGGGGATATCGGGCTGGGGATGCGCAGGCGTTCGATGGGAAATGGTTGAAGCGACGATGAAGGTGCTTTGGCCGCACTTGATCGGACAGGACGCACTTCAGCCAGAATCCGTCACAGAACGACTGCACCAGTGGACGTTCTGGTACGGCAGAGGCGGAGCCGTCACGAGCTACATCGGTGCCGT
>Ga0115000_10005422_pt1 | contig 10230 bp, 11 predicted proteins | sample ArcticOcean_MG_C_6_FD_89690 | JGI IMG/M metagenome (GOLD analysis project Ga0115000, IMG submission 89690) | Marine microbial communities from western Arctic Ocean - ArcticOcean_MG_CB8_128 | ecosystem: Environmental > Aquatic > Marine > Oceanic | place: Arctic Ocean: Canada Basin | collected... | reverse complement strand
TTTTAATGAAAAAAGTAAATGTTGGAAATAACCCATGCCATTTTTATTAGGATGTTTAGTTAAAGAAATGTTCATATACATATATACTTTTAAAAAAAGTATAACAAAAACATTACTTTTTCAAAAGTATTGTTTTGCTATACTTTTTCAAAAGTATTGTTTTGCTATACTTTTTCGAAAGTATTGTTTTGCTATACTTTTTCAAAAGTATAATTATTCTTTGAGATTATGAATATAAAATACTTCTGTTGATTTTTTGGGATTGCATATACAATAATTGGAAATTTTTAATTTTTTGGAGATACCGGAAGGATGTACATCGATATCTTGTGCTAATTTTCTCAAAGAATTGTATATTTTAATTTCGTTGTTTCCATTAATAAGCAAATAATTATTTTCTTGTATAAATTGCATTATTTTTTTTTGATTTTTATTGACAACGAAATCTCTTTTTTCTTTTGACATTCCTTCATCATACTCGCTATGATAATCTTGTTTAATAATACTATTCATCATAATATTATTTAAAAATTATTTTTAAATGATTGTTGTTATTGATTATCTAATGCTATATTTGCTAATTCATCCGCTCTTTTATTGAGATTTCTTTTAACATGTTGAAATGTAATTTTATCAAAATTTTCTCTTGTAACTAAAGATATAATTTCCTCATATAAGGGTTTAATATTTGCGCTTTTTACTTTCCAATTTCCATTAACTTGTTCGATAGCTAGTTTTGAATCACCGAATACATTAATTTTTCGAACATTATGTTCTATACATACTTTTAACCCTGCTAATAATCCGCTATATTCAGCGAAATTATTGGTTTCAATGCCTATTTTCTTTTTATAATTAATCATTTCATGTTTATCTTCATCATAAATAACACCACCGAAAGAGGATGGTCCGGGATTTCCTCTACTTGCTCCATCGAAATACATTGAATACATAATAATAATAAATATTTGAATTATGTTTATATTTGTTTTATTCAATTTAAAATAATAAACATAGATTTATATTATAAATTAAATGGAAAATTTATTAATTGGTGGAATAGCAGGAATAACTGCAAGAACAGCGACCTCTCCTCTGGAATTATTAAAATTGCAAAAACAAAACAATTATCTCAAAAACAATTCTATCAAACATGTTATAAGAAATGAAGGATTTCGCTATTTATGGAAAGGAAATTTTACAAACTGCGTCAGAGTTTTTCCGCAATATTCCATCAATTTTGCATTATTTGAACAAAATAAAGTTATTTTAAATAATCACATACCAAACAAAGATTTATTGAATTTCACTTCTGGCGCTTTGAGCGGCGTTATTTCCATGTGCGCCATATATCCATTAGAAACCGCGAGAACTCATTTATCTCTCCAAACAAATAAATCAAAGTATTCGGGATTATGTGATGTATTAATGAAATTAAAATCGCGTGAATTATATGCTGGATTGAGAATGAGTATTTTTGGTTTTGGACCGTGGAATGCGATAAATTTCATGAGTTATTATAAATATAAAGAAATGTTCAAAGAACATGAACATAATGAACACTTGCACAAATTATTATGTGGTGGATTTGCGGGCTCAACAGCAATTACTATTACATATCCAACTGATTTGATAAGAAAAAGATTGCAAATGCAGAGTTTTTCGCCAGAAGTTCCAAGATATACTGGTATTTTGGATTGTGTAAAAAAAATAACAAAACAAGAAGGATATGTTGGCTTATATCGCGGATTACCTATAAGTTATTTGAAATGTTTTCCAACATTAGCTATACAATTTTGGACATATGATACAATACAGGGATATATGCAAATAAAATTACAATAAAATTACAATAAAATTACAATAAAATTATATTGATTTTTATTTTTATCAATATAATTTATGACTGACTTAAATTTTGACTTAAATATTTATAATTATACCAATATTGAACTTAAAAATTTTTTATTTATTGAAAATAACTATAATAAAGATATATTGAAAAAAAAAATAAATATATTGAAAAAAAATATATTTTCCTTACATTTAAGTAATGGTGAAAAAAACGAGTTTGATGCATTTTTAAATAAAATGGAAATAAGATTATTGAAATATTTAGAAAAAATAGAAATAAAAAATATTCAAGAAGATTTAAATAACAAAATAAAACAGTTAAAAGAAGAGATGGATGGCAATAATGAGAATGGTAATAATGGTGGTAATAATGGTGCTAATAATGGTGGTAATAATGATAAAAAAATGAAGAAAATTTGATAAAATAAAAAATTAATAAGTAATATATATGATTTTTTACCATTTTGACTTGACTTCTTTACCAATAATAAAAATTAATTTAAAAGGGGAAATAACATCAAAGAATATTGATGATTTTTTAACTAAATGGTTGGAAATTTATGATTTGCATACAAAACATACACTCATTTTTGATATAACAAAAACGCATTCGCAAAACGTACAATGTGCTATAAAATTAGCGAAATTTATAAAAAAGGTTAAAATGGAGAAATCGCAATTATTACAAAGAAGTATTATTATTTTGAATGAAAATACTTTATTAAGATATTTATTTAAAATAATTTTTACTATTACAAAACCAATAGCGCCTGTTTTTTTTTATTGGAAAAAAAAACATGAAAAAAATATAAATACTGATACTATTTTAGATATTTTTCATACAAATATTTTAAAATTTCAATATATTCGCCCATAGTTTTTATAAAATTAAAATATGATTGAAATATAATGGGCGCAGGTATATTACCGATAGCTGAACATAATGGAAACGAATATTTATTATTTTCAAGAGAATATGAAAAAAGAAAAGGGAAAGTAGATTGGAGAGATTTTGGAGGGAAAACTGAAAAAAACGAAACGATTAAAGAAACCGCTACCCGCGAAGGTTGGGAAGAATCAGCCGGATTTTTAGGTTCAAAAAATAAAATAAAAAATTTAATTAAAAATAAACTAGTAAAAAAAATTACACTCAATGGTTATACTATTTATATTGTAAGAGTTGATTATGATGCAGAATTACCCAAAAAATTTAGAGAACATTTCAAAAAAATGTATAAAAAAGATAAATCTAAAATATGTAAAAATGGTTTTTATGAAAAAGATATGTTAAAATGGATTCGAATAGATAAATTACCGAATCATAATTTATTTTTACCATGGTACAAAAAAATAGTTAAGAAAATATATCAAAAATTAATTATTTAAAACTATAAATAAATTTAAGTATGATGCAAACGATAACCATAATAAATATGGTATTAATAAATATGCCGCCAATTTATTATATTTTAAAAACTTTTGATATGTAATAGCTGTGAAAATAATCACTAAAATAATATCAATTAGTGAATATAGAGGTTTTTTATAATAAAAAAATAATGTCGTCCATATCAAATTAAAAAACAACTGAATAAAAAAGTATGTTAAACTATTACAATAAGGGAAACATTTTTTATTATTCCATACTAATAATAGTGAAATAAACATTAAAAAATATAAAATAGGCCAAACAACACCAAAAACCCAACTCGGTGGTGCCATACTTGATTTAGTTAGATTTTTATACCAATTATTCATATAATTATAAATAATATTTTAATCTTATTTAAAATATCATCAATATTTATATGATTTATAATTATTCTTGTGATATAAATAAACAAACAGATACGTATGTTTATTTATCCTGTTCTAATTTTAAGAAAAATATAAAATTATTAGAAAAACGTTTTTCTTTTAAGTTTCCAAAAGGACTCGTTGAACATTTTTCCGGAGAGAAAAATAAGGTTTCTACATTCCTAATTAATAAAAAAACATTCATTATTGCAAAGGTTAATGAAAAAAAATGTTCAAAGAATGATTTAGATAATATTCTTAAAAAAGTCTGCAATATTATCAAAACTGAAAAAAAAATTACGAGTGTTAATTTTATATTAACACCTATAAAAGATTTCATAAGATATCAAGTATTAAAAATTATTCATCATAACTATTTTTTCACAAAATATAAAGATTCAAAAACAACTACTAAAAGAATAACATTTTGTGCTGACAATAAATTAAAAAATATTGTTTTAAATAGCATAAAAGAGGCAGAAATTATAAATGATATGCGCGACATGGTTAATGAACCCGGTAATATAATGAATTCCGAATATTTTTTGGAATATGTTAAAACTTATAAAGAAAAGGGATTAAAACTTGAGATTATGAAAAAAACTAAATTAAAAAAAGAAAAAATGAATTTATTGCTGGCTGTAAATAGCGGTAGTAAAAATGAACCTTATCTACTTACTTTAAAATGGATGCCTTTAAAAAATAAAAAACCAATCGTCTTATTGGGAAAAGGCGTCACATTCGATTCTGGTGGCATGAATCTTAAATTTGGCGATTTCACAGATATGAAAACTGATATGACAGGAGCCGCCGCCGTTTTCGCATTACTGCGTTGCTGTGCTGTAAATAAAATAAAAAAAAATGTAATTGCTGTAATGCCTCTGGTAGAAAATATGATAAATGAAAAATCACATCGACCCGGTGATGTTATAAAAAGTCATAGTGGTAAAAATGTTGAAATTACGAATACTGACGCTGAAGGTAGACTTATACTAGCAGATGCTTTATCTTATTCAAAGAAATTAAAACCATGTTGTTTAATTGATATAGCTACATTAACGGGTCAAGCAGGGTCAATCTTTGATAAATTGTCTATAGTTGTTCTTGGAAATAATAAATCTTTAATAAAAAAATATGAAAATTGTGGAAAAGAAATGAACGAAAAAGTATGGGAATTGCCTTTATGGAGTGAATTTCATAAAAATTTGGACTCAAATATTGCTGATTTGCAAAATTCTTCAAAAAGCTCTGCCGGTACAATAAATGCAGCTATGTTCTTACAAGAATTTGTCCCGCCGAAAACAGATTGGATGCACGTAGATATAGCTGGTGTTTCATATAATAAACAAATAGGCGCGACAGGATATTCAATACTTTCTTTATACGAATTATTAAAGACATTATAAGTATAAGGAACACCGGTTATTAATATGTCTTTTGATGAACGAGTTTAATCGACAGTGTTATGCTCTCAAACTAAAGAACCCATAAAAAAATAAAAATTGAAATTAATAATTCTCTCTATTTGGAGAGAATTATTAATAAAATGAAAAAACCATTTATTGGAGTGGTACATTTCAATAATAAAACATTTCAAGAAAATGAAAATTGGCGAAAATCTCGTAAATATGAAGGATGTATTTATGGCGTTGATAAAACTACAGAATCCATTCCATATGGTGAAAAAATAATCATAATTGAAATGAATAATGATACTGATGAAATTACAGGTATAGGTAAAATTTTAAATATTTTACAAACAGAAAATAGAAGTAGGATTTATAGTGATGAAAATTATAACAGGATTGTCTATAAAGGAAAAAAAAGAATTTCTCGGGAAGAATTATTAATTAGAAATAAGGATATAATTGAATATTTGGAGAGAATTTTGTTTAAGGGATCGCGACATTTTAAAAGGGGGGCTGGTGTAATTAAAATACCACATACAAGGTTAGCATGTAAATACAAAGAACGCGAAAGAAAGCAAACGCAGTGTGGTAAATGCGGCGAAATAGGACATAATCGACGTTCTTGTCCAAACGAAAAACGTATTAAAAGAAAACATAGAGGCAGCGAAAAAAAGAGATGTAAAGTATGCGGTGATAAATTAAAGGGGCATATATGTAGAGGAAATAAGATAGATGAACAAAAAATCAAAGATATTATATTATTTTTGAATAAATTATTTTGAATAAATTATTTTGAATAAATTATTTTGAATAAATTATTTTGAATAATTTAACATTCAATCTTCATGATTATTATACAAAGTTTAATTTGACCATATGTTATTTTAGAATTAATTATATCCTTTATGGGTCGTAGTTTTTCTGTACCAACTATTTTAATAGCATTTTTTACTTCTTCTTCAATATCATCTGTTAAATCGAAATAATCACAATCAATGTCAGCATCTTCATGATTTTCAAATATATCGAGTATATATTGCTCAATTGTTCTTAATTTTACTTCCATAATTTCAGCTATTTCTTTCATTGTTTTACCCTCTTTATACAATTTAAAAACCTTTTTTTTTGGATTTTTATTATGTTTCTTCTTTTTTAATACCTCCTTCATTAATTCTATACCATAGTTAGTGATGAAATCTTCTGAAATACCATCTACCTTTAACAAATCTTTAATATTTTTAGGTGAAGTATCATTTATATTTGATACCACTTTATCATTCATAAAAATGGATGGTAAAATTGTATGTTTAATCGCTATTTTATTTCTAATTTTTTTCAACTTTACCATGTTGTTTGGTTTCGTTGAAATAAATGTATTGGGTGCATCATCGTCGTCTATTCTACCCATTATTGGACCAATTATGGGTATTTTACCTAAACCGATAGCGAAACCGTATCCAGCTTTAATTCGAATAAGAAATTCTTTTGAAATTAAAACATTTATGATATCGTTTATTCTTTGTTTTGAATATGTTGTTTTCCGTTGAAGTAATTTTACAATTTTACCCATTCCAATGTTATAACCCTTATCCAGATGATGACTTTTAATTACATTAATTATTTGCGTTGCTTCTTTTGTAATATCTTTCATTTGTGTTTTATGTGTATTTTTACAATTATCACACATATTGCATTTTTTTAGTTGTTTGATATCTTTTTCTGTCGGAAATTTTCCTGTTTTAAAATAATAATCAATTATTTTTTGCCTACATATATTTTTTTCTCTTAAAAATCTTCTAAAAATATTCATCATTTTTGTTTTTATTTGAATCTGTTTTGGATTTGTAGATTTAGATATAAGAAACTCGGTTGTTCTAAAATCTCCATCATCGTAGTAAAGAGTTGCGTTACTTTCAATACCATCTCTGCCCGCGCGACCTATTTCTTGGTAATAACTTTCGATGTCGGAAGGGACGCCGTAATTAATAACGTGTCTAATATCCGATTTATCAATACCCATCCCGAAAGAAATTGTTGCCACTATTACAACTATATCACCATTAATAAATTTTTCGTGACTTTTAATTTTGTCTTGTTTTTTCATACCACCGTGGTAACAAGCAGATGTTATATTTCTATTAATAAAATTGTTGTGCAATTTTTCGCATATTTTCCTTGTTTGAACATATACAATTGTTGGTTCTTCAAAAATACACTCTTTAAAACGACGTTTCGGTAAAATTTTTATAGATAAATTTGTTCTTCTTGTTCCTAGAAGAAATTCACACGCATCTTTTAATCCAAGAAACTCATAAATTTCTTGGATTACGCGAGGTGTAGCAGTAGCAGTTACAGCAAGCATAGGTATTTCTGGAAGCTTTTTTTTAATTATTTTTAACTTTTGATAACTTTCTCGAAAATCATGACTCCATTGTGACACACAATGCGCTTCATCAATTGCAAATAAACCAATATGGTCTTTTAACTTGGCAAATGCTATAATTCTAGGTATTAAAAATTCCGGTGTTGTATAAATTATCTGATAATTCGTATATTGTGAGTATGGAACCGATGATTCTGAATTTAAACAAACGGCTTTAATATTTTTTGAATTTAAATATTGACATTGGTCATTCATTAAAGATATGAGAGGCGATACGACAATCGTAATTTTATTTGTAAATGTTGCTGGAAATTGATAAAGAAGTGATTTTCCACCACCAGTTGGCAAAATAGTAAATACATCCTTTTTTTTTAATATATCGGAAATTATTTCTTTCTGATTCTCTCTAAAATTATTAAATCCATACATAGATTTAAGGTGTTTTTCCATTTTTATTATAATTAAAAAATATTATAATAAAAATAAAATTTCAATTTTTTAATATTTTTTTAATATTTTTTTAATATTTTTTTAATATTTTTTTAATATTTTTTTAATATTTTAAAAGATTTTTTATTATATCTTTTTTTTTGATACCTTTTAATTCTTTAATAAATATATTTTCTGCTTTTTCACGTACATCTTTTGGAAACCAATGATTCCAGACAATTAGAGTATCAAAAGTATGATAATCGAGAAACCATTGACATTCTTCTATATTTTCATCTCCTTTATCTAAAAGCGATATGGTCAACTTGTTTTCATAAAAATATGGATTATCATATTTAGCAGATATTATATAAGACGTTGGTAAAATAAAATCAACTACTTGGTTATATAATTTACTTAATTTATACAATTCTTTATTACAATAAACTAAAATTTCATCCATTCTTTTCAAATTTTTATAAATTTTTTTGCATGATACATTTGCGGATTTCCTCAAGTCCTCAATAATATTTTTTTCATCTTTTTCATTTTTAACATCAATCAATATATTATAAATAACATTATATGTTTCTAGTGTTGTAACATTAAACATCTCATAAATATGTAATTGTTTTAATGTTTTTTGATAATTTCTATCATTTCTAATGATCGATTTTTTAAACTCTTTTTCATTAATTTGATTTCTAATAAATTTTATTCTTTCTTTCAATGTTTTATCTTGTTCATTTACTTTTCTTCTTAAATTATTTAAGGTATAATTTTGAAAATGATTTATTCCATGCCATTTTTGAAGCATGAAATTCAAAAACAACGTTTGGTCATAAGCCCTTTTAAATATTGGCAAACATAAATAAAATCCAGAACCATCACCGCTATTACTTAAAAATAATTCATAATCACCTATTAAAAATGTCGTTTTTGCTGCAAGTCTAATGTAATCCTGAAGAATATCAACTTGCGGCAAACCCCCACACAAAATTTCTCCAACATTTCTCAAACTTTCTTTATTTTCTCTTTTCCATTCATAAAAATGCGGATTATGTATTACACCATTAACTTCCAAACCAGATTTCCAGCTAAACGCTACTTTACATTCAACGCACCACATTTGGTCACATCCGCTTATTTTGAAAATAGGTATAGCACACTTCGGACAATTTCTTGTTTCATCTTTAATTGCTTTAAAACTAGCGACATTATCGGGATTACAAACATGTTCTTTTGTTTCACTGCCAAAATGTTTTATTTCGTAACAATCTGCGCAAACACGAGCTTCGCAACTATAACATTTATATTTTGTGGTAAGAAACCCATTACAATCGTTATTAGGGCATCTTTTTTTAAAGACGCGTTTTTCTTTTTTCTTACCAATATTTGTTTTTTTTTCTTTTTTTAGTTCTGAAATTTCATCTTTGCATTTTCTCCATAAATTTTCAATATTATTAAGTTCTTCTTTTTTTTTTATAAGTTTTTCACAAATTTCTTCTATTCTACATGAATTATATACATAATTCATTGTATTTGGAATTTTGCTTTTTTCAATCTCAAAAAGTAATTTTTTTTTATGTTCTTTATATTCTTTCGTCATGAATGTTTTTGTGAAATTATTGGTGCAAAACTCAAAATTCCAAGCATGTTTGCATTTCGGACAACACGGATCAACATTTGAATATAAAATACTATTTTTAACACAATCTTTACATCCAATAAAATCGCAAAACCCGCATCGAATTTCATTAATATATTTATCAAGACAAATTTGGCAATTATTCGATGTTTTTGTTTCACCTTGCATTTTTATTATTTAAATATTATTTATTTAAATATTATTTATTTAAATATTAAGATATTAAAATTTAAATCAATTTTATATATAGAATATGGGTGATGCTACGGATTTTGATATAGAAAATTATAATATAGAAGAATTAGTGAATATTGTTGGATTGGGTTCTGAAATACCGTTAACAAATGAAAAAATTGTATCAACTATTTCGAAATTTACAGAAAAATTTGAAAAGAAATTTGAAAATAAAGAACTTGATGAAGCAGAAAAAACAAATTTTATCGATTTTTTTTACCAAATTCAAGAAAAATTATTAAATAATAAAAAAGAGGAAACTGTTCGAGATTTGTTTGATGATGAAATTGTTACTGAAAGTATTACAAGGAAAGCTATACCTGTAAATAGTAGAGAACCTAGAAAAGCAGTGTTGTATGACAAAGATATTATGGGTGAAACGCAAATAACTGGAATGCAAAATATGAATCCAGCTCCCTTTGACAATATAACTCCCGATTATAAAAATCCTCTTTTAAGAAATGTCATGCGAAAAC
>Ga0115000_10005419_pt1 | contig 10236 bp, 5 predicted proteins | sample ArcticOcean_MG_C_6_FD_89690 | JGI IMG/M metagenome (GOLD analysis project Ga0115000, IMG submission 89690) | Marine microbial communities from western Arctic Ocean - ArcticOcean_MG_CB8_128 | ecosystem: Environmental > Aquatic > Marine > Oceanic | place: Arctic Ocean: Canada Basin | collected... | reverse complement strand
TTTCGCTCTTTTTGTTTGCTCTCGTTTCGACTACCTTTTCCATCAAAATCATCATTCATATCGGCATCTTCTTCTTTCGAAGACGCATTCACATCTTCCTCGGCGTTCTTGTTCTTATTTCTGTCATCGCTATCGTCGTCGGAAACTAAATCACCATCGAGCGACTTCAAGTCGTCCACGAGCTCTTCCTCCTCTTCTTGTTCCGTCGCCGCTTGCACGACGCTCAAATCATCAAACAAAACCTGCGAGAACGAAGCGACGGTTGTCTTCCCGAGAATCTTATTCTTCTCCAACTTCAACGTGTTTTCGTTGTTCTCCCCTTCGATGCTATTCCTACTACTGTTCGTCTTCTCTCTGTGCTGTTTTTTACAAATCTCCATCGCTAAAATGACGTCTTCAGAACACACTTTCTGAAAAACCTCCTCCCTTTCGCGTTTCAAACACGTCGTCACGTCGCCTTCCTCTTCCAATACCTCCGCCTCGACGACTTCGATGAACGTACCGTCGATGCGTTCGCACAAACGATCAAACCTCGACTCAAATTTCACCATGCTCTCTTCGTCCTTACCAACTTCTTTCCCTAAATTCTGCAATCGCTCTACCGCCTCACCCATTTCCGTCGCTTCCAACAACCTCTTTTTTGCATCGACCCCGCCCAACAACGCGCAACTCGCCGCGAACAACGGCGCGCGATGCCCGCTCTCGATAACCCGATCCCAAACTCGAAACGTACACCGCGTCGGCAGTACGTTCACGAACAACGTCAATAACCACTGCGAACTCGTAATCGCGCTGACGATGTTATCCGCGCCTAACGCGTCTAAGTGTACCCCCAACTCCGGTTCAATCTTATTGACGACTCTCGAAAACACCCGCTGGTCCTCCATCGCTTTCGCCATCCCTTCGGTAAAGTATCCAGGCACGATTCTATTCACCAACCCATCTAAGCACCAAAACGCGCTCTCCTCGTCCATCCCAGAGAGCAAAAAAAACGCGCAAATAAAGTTCATAGATTGCACGTACCCCGTCGCGGGATCGTGTTGGGCGAACGCCAACAGAATGTGTTTCAACGAATTCCACATCTTGTCCCCGGGTTTGCTCAGCCCGCACTTCTCGAACGTGTGTCCACTTCTCGGCAAATCCTTCTCGATTTGCGATAACGTTTCCAAGGTTGCTTTCGTCGGTTCAATTCGAGCGCGTTCGAGTAACTTTTGGAAGTAAGAGTCCTTCTTAATATCCTTTCCTTGTTGCTTGTTCGTCGTAACGACTTCCGTCTCGAGTAATTTCGACGCCCAATGACTGGCTCTCGTTTCCTCGGGATACAGCGACGAGTGTCGCCATTTTTGTAGCGTTTTTCGTTCCTCTGTATCCTCCACCTTTGTATCCTCCTCCTCTCGAGGAGAAGACGCGTCATCACCATCATCATCATCATCGCCGTCTACCATGTTTGTTTTTAGAGTTTTCTGGGAGGAGACAAAAAGAACAAAAATTCTGACGAAACGGCTTCATTTCAATTCAGAGAAAAAAAAGAACAACCGAGAGCTCATCATCATCGGCAGGTTTTTATCACATACTAATTTACTCTCATCATCTTCCTTTTCTTTTTCTGAAGAAGAAGAAGAGCATTCCGAGCGAACGGCGAGAGTTTTCAGGAGGAGGGAGAGTTGTTTTGCGCTTCTTCTGAGGAGGAGGCGTTTGTTCGTTCGTGAAGCGCGCGAGTGGTGGTTTCTCTTTAATCCCTCTTTTTATTCTCATCTTCAATTCTCTCTCCCATTGGCATCTGATTTCAAATTTGAAATCAGATTTGTGTGTGTTTACTTTTTTTAAGGTGATATACTACATAAAAGATTATGGATCGCGCGTACTTGCGCGCGAGGTTAGATCGTTCCTTCGAGGAGAGTTACGACGTGTTTCCGATGATTTCGTTGACGAATTCGGCGGAGAATGAAGAAGAGAGGGACTTTGACAATCTCTCGGGCACAGTCGCACACGGTTTGTTGGTCTCTCGATTTTTTAAGAGACTGACGAGGAAGTATTGCGAGGTTGAAACGTGTTTCATCGACAGCGCGTCGAATTTGACGAAGAAAACGAAGACGTCTGCGTTGACGAGGAGCGAGAAGGTACCGTTTCAGTTTTTTATGCCGAGCCGGACGAGCGCGAGAGAACATCGGGTGTACGTGGAGTGCGCGATTGAAAAGAAAAAGGTACCGGCGGTGAAGATTTGCGCGGACGCGACGAGTTTCGAGAAGAGCGAGTTGCGGTTGAAATTTTTAGAGGAGGAGGAAGACGAGAGAAGAGCGACGACGATGGACGAAAGGGTTTTGAGGGTGTTGCCAGATGCCGTCCTTAACTATTTGACGAGAGAAGAGTCGAATTTTGAGGGATTCGGTACGGACGAGCATCAAACTTGTGCGAGGATATTTATTTTAAGAAGGAGTAAAGAGATGAAGACGACGACCGGCAAAGACAGCATTAACTTTACGGTGGAAGGTGTGGAAGTTGAGCGACCATTCGTGAGATACCGCGGGTGTAGGAGTGCTACGGCTGGATCGATTACGGAACGAAATACCGCGAGCGAGTCGGTGTCGAACGCGTCTTTGGAGATTACGAGCGTTCGGCCGTTCTCGATGGCGTTGAAACGTCTCGGCGACTTGAAGGTTGCGTGCCAACGCGCAAACGTTCCCATTGAGAATATGGTGCCATTTTTCACTCCGAAGACTGGAAAAAAGAGAAAAGCTGCTGAGGCAATGAATGGAATCGAGAAAGAAGAAGTATCCGTTTTATACATTTCTTCTACGCCGCTTTCCGTCTTGGCTATACCGCGACTGGAGAAGCAAGCCATAGTGACTTGTCTTCGTCGCGAGTTGCCTTTATCACTCGGATTCTCTAGCGATGAAGAATATTTAGAATCGTTCGCGGCGTTTCATCACTTGAGCATCGATAAAGGTTCACTCATTGACCGAACTTTCAGACCAGACGTACAAGCGAAGAAGGAGTATTATGGTGTCAGATACGCCGATGTAGTGTTTGAGAATACAACGGAAAGATGGGTTTATCCGATCACTTTGTTGCTTAAACAGAACGGCGCAACCGAAATAGCTGCGAGAAATACCGAGGAATTCTCGCAATCGTTGATCGTGAAGAACTTTGCGGAAAGTATCGAGTCTACGACGCATTTGGGCATCTCGGTCTCGTTTTTTCGAGACGAAGAGAACGGTGCAATAGAACGAGAGGCGATGGCTAACGAACTTGCTCATGGTGATGATATTTTGGACGCAAGTGCGGATCAGATTTCTATAGACCCACTCTTACAGGCGCTGCAAACGCACTCGCCGCCGCTTCTCGGGTTTCGCTTGGCCCTGGATGAGTATATCGACCCGGTTCTTGAAAATACTCCAAACACTAGACGACGTTTGCGAAGAGCGTCGTCGATTTCAGCCGGAGCAAACTTCAACGATGTCGTGCACGACTTCAGAGGATTGCCTACGCAAAGTACGGTACCTTTGACGCTTGATTTAAACCAACCGCTCGCGATTGATGAGCAAGATAGAATGAACGTGGTTCGGGCGCAACAACGCCACTTTCTATTGAACAGCCCGGTTCAAGACGAGGAAGTGGCGATGGCGTTCACAACGTTGGATGAGAGGAAGACGAAGGAAGCAAAGACGATAGAGAAAACTACAACGATAAAAACGCCGCCGCCGCCCAAAGCACGCGTGCCACACTTTTCTAAAAGTAGCACGAAGACGACGACAAAGCCGCCACCAAAGAAGATGAAAAGTGAAGAAAAGAAATCCTCGACGGAGAGATTCGATGCAATATCGGAGATTTTGCGAGACGCAGAGGAGAAAGTTCTTCTGTCGAAAAGTGGAGGATCGAAATACCTCACCATAGACGATTTGCTATTCTTCTTGGAATATTCTGATCCAAATGTGGGCGCAGACTGTCGCAAAAAGATTGGGAGGCGAAACGGTTTCGGTCGAGCAGAAGTGTTGAAGGTCGTTCTGCAACGCATTAAGAAAACCGCAAAACGAAAAACATTTCGCGGAAGGAACGACAGAGTTGCATGATGTGGGTACCGTTGGTGCTATTATCTGCTGTACTATATTCGTTACTATTAGAAAAGAGAAACACAATCGCATACGTTGTAATGCTAATAAGAGAGACATAAACACAGACATTTTCTCTAAAACATCTTAGCCGCGACATCTTTGACAACCGCCGCGATCTTGCCTTCATCCTCCGCGTTCAACGCGCCAACTGAACTCGCATTGATTGATTCTACCACGTCTGCAATATTACTCTTCGCTTGCACAATGCACGCGTTGGCAAATTCTAGCATTTTTGCTCCGCTTACGTCTTCTCTCTCCGCGAAGGAGGTTTTCGTCATAGCGTAAACGCCGATGAACGATTCAGCAATCGATCGTACCTCACCGGGCGTTTGTTTCATAAATAACCCGACCGCGTCGGATTTTGCGTTTAACTTTCTCTTCTCTTCGCCGGAATTGCCGTACGCAGACATGTCGTCGGATTGCATGAGTTGTAAACGAAGCTCTAACGCGTTGATTTTTTTAAACGCTTGCGCTTGCCCCGGCGCGCCGATGCGACTGACGGACATTTTTTGATCCCAAATCCATCCTGTTTCAGGATCGAAATCTTTTATAAACACTTGCCCGTCTGTGATGGACATAAACTCTTCAACCAACGGACGCGGTTGCGTGTACGCAATTTCCGGTGCGCTCGTTTGATTGTTGCGTTTGGCGTAATTCGTAGTGCTCGACGCTTGCGATGCCGCTTCGCCTTTCTTTTTCAACCCATCGGCGAGCTTCTTTTGCAACGCTTCTGGCATGTTCTCGAAGTTTGCAACCGTTTCTCGCGCTTTTTGCATGTAATCGATCGATCCTTCACCATTTAAAGAACCGGTATAGTCTTTGTCGTACGCGCCAATTGGATGCGTCATCGCTCCTAACAACGTGATCGACCCACCCCCTAATTTATCATTCAATCGAGCTACTCTTTGTAAAGTCGTTCCTAAAAACCGTCTGCGCTCCGCCATGGCGGCGCTCACTAACATTCCTTCAATCTCTTCTTTGTTTTCGTCGGATTCGTCGTCTAATTTTGCATCCGGAACGAGTTCAGCCATTTCTCGCGCGAATCCTGTCATCCCGCTAAAATCGTCGACACACAAGAGCGCGTCTTGGCCGCTTTTACGCGCGCCTTCCGCGATAGCGAAAGCGGTTAAAGTAGCGACGTATCTTTCCGCAATTGTGGCATCTTTGGAAACTGTCACTACAGTTGTCGATGTGTTCGTATTTTTCTCTTCTAAAACGTTGAGCGCTCTGGCGATTTCTTGCGATTTCTCTTTACTCGCACCCACCGCGGCGTACACGCACCGAACGTTGCTCTTTTTTTGCGCGCTCACGGACATCTGTAAAAACTCAGAAACTCCCGTGTTCGGTTCACCGGAAACGAGCAAACACTGTCCTCTTCCAATCGGTGTCAAAACATCCACCGCGGACGCGCCGGTAATCAAAGGCGTCGTGATTGGTTTCCTCGCGTCCACCGGAGGTGGATCCGCGACTAAATTCTCACCACTTTGTTCGCTCAAATACGCTTCCGAGATGGATTGAAATCCGCTCGCGCTCGTTGGCGCCCCCAACGCGGAAACAATTCTTCCTCTCAAATCCTTCTCCGGCGGAATCTGAAACGCTTTCGATTTACTTTTCTTGTTCTCCTCGTCCATCTTCTCCACCTCCAACGCGTCTCCGACTTTAATCTCCGCCACGTTATCCGAATCCGGCACGTGCACCGCGCCCAACTTCGTCGCCAACATCGCGAACGATTTCGGCTCCCTGTGACTTAACAAAATCGCCTTCGCTTGTAACCCGGGAAAGCGCAACACCGATCCGAGTTGCACGCTCGACCGCAAACCTTGCAAAACGAGCAAACCGCCCGGTTGAATCGAGGTCACCGTTCCAGTTTGCCCAATCGACGTTTGCCCGTCCGTTTCTTCTCGCGTGGCGTCGATAACTTCCTGTCCTTCAAACGCGTCCTCGACGCCTTCGCCACCACCGGCGAAGGCACCCGCGGAGGAGGAGAAGGCGACCGAGGAGGAAGAGGAGGCGGTTTTTGAAAACATGCCGATCGTCGCGTTCGTCTCGTCGTTCTTCCCGCTCTCGTCTTCTGGTCTTCGGGTTGCCTTTGCAGAAAAAGACGACGAATAATGCGAACGCGAAGAAGAAGAAGACAAAGAAGCGTATCTTCCACATCCGCCGCCGCCTTTAACTGCTCTTCTCTGCGCCAATACTACGACCCCCACGACGCCTCGTCGTCTCGTTTCGCTTAGCATCATCGTCATCATCGCTCTAGATTTCAAAGTTTTCGCGTTGGGAGGAGAAGAACTACGAGTCGTCGTAAAAGTCTCCGCCGTTAAAGCCGCCGCGCGTTGATGATGATGATGCGGACTTCTCGTCGAGAACGAGTGGTGGATTGTTTGCATCCCACGACACCAACAATCAGTTCAAAGTGTTCGCCTAAACCCTTGAGAGACAAAAAAGAAGACCGCACGCGCGCGTGATATATATAACGTAAAGGTTTTACGCGTCGCGCGTAGTGGTTGCTTTTCGTGCGCGCGTGCGTGCGTGTGTCGATGTTAGTAAAGCGCTCTCGCAAAAGAAGTAAAGTGAAGAGAAATTTCCCCTAAAACTTTCCCCAAAGAGAGAGGATGCCTTGGTACTTGAACGACGAGGACGACGTAAACGACGGGAAAAGAAGGCAGAAAGAGAAGAAGATTAAGAAGAGCGGGAGGACGACTTTGACGAGGATTTCGTCGAGAAGTGATGATGAAATCGACGAGAAACGCGATGAGAAGAAACGAATAAAGAAAGAGGGAGAGGAGGAAGTCGCCGCCGGGAACGAAAAGAAGAAGAAGAAATGGAAGAACAAGTTTAAGAGGAAGCGAAGGAGAGGGAAAGAAGACGAGGAGGAAAAAGAAGAAGATGATGATGAGAAGGATGAGAAACGAAAGAAACAGAAATCATCATCCTCGTTGCTGTTATCGAAGGCGCCGTCGGTGTCCACCAACTGGCACAAATTGGTCGCGAGAGGAGATATCAAGACGAGCGAGAAAGGGAAGCGCAGGAAGCGCGATTTTGATGCGCCTTTGCCACCCCGGTCGGCGTCGGCATCGGCGAAAGAAAACTATTATTATCGCGACAATAATGGGAATGATGCTGAAAATGAATGCGGTCGTCGGGGTAATAACGAGGATGCCGACGACGAGTTACGGAGACCGACGCCGACCTCTCGCGACGCTTCCGTGACGGAAACTTTAGCCATAGATTGCGAGATGGTCGGCGTCGGCGAGGACGGGACGAGGTCCGTGCTCGCTCGAGTCACGGTCGTGAACGAACACGGGAACGTCGTTTTGGATACGTTCGTGGAAACTACGGAGAAAGTGACGGACTATCGAACCAAAGTCTCGGGCGTGCGTCCGAGAGATTTGAAAAACGCGCCAAAATTTGCAGACGTGCAAAAGATGGTGTCGAAGCTCATCGAGAAGAAAATCGTCGTCGGTCACGGATTGAAGAATGATTTTAAAGCGTTGCTTTTGAATCACCCGAGAGAGCGGACGAGAGATACGGCTCTGTATCATCCGCTGACGAGACCGTTGCGATCGCACGAGCGGTGCGTCGAAGGCGCGCCGAGAGGGAGAGGCTGTAGGAGTTTAAAAGAGCTGACGAAGACGCACTTACGCATGACGATTCAAGAAGGCGAGCACTCGTCCGCGGAAGATGCTCGAGCGGCGTTGTTTTTGTACGCAAAGTTCAAAAAGAAATGGGAGCAGTCGTTGCTCGTCGCGATGAGGAAACGTCATTAGTTGCATTTTATTTTAGGCGCGCTAAAAATCTACACATATATTTCTACGAACCACTACGTGACTACACGACTAAATCTCTAACGAAACTTTCCTTGCTTTTGCTCTTTCATCCTTAGCATTTCGTTTTGGTACCGAACGAGATCGTTCGGCCCCCACCACCCCCATTTCGCTTCGCGCGGATACACAATCAACGGCTCCAACGGCGTGCAATTTTTCGAGACTCGTAAGTGCGCGCGCATGCGTTCCGCGCTTCGAGTTTCGTACCCACGCCCGTCGTTTCGGTAGATGAAACGAGTGGAATAGCCTTTATTATGTGGGCCGTTTTGGCAGCACTTTTCGTCGCAGCCGCAGCATCTAAAATACACCACCGGTTCGTTGGAGATTAACCGTTTCGTTTCTTGCGCGCCGATTAAGACTAATATAATCGCCGAAAACGCAAAGACGGACGATAAAACCACCCCGGTACCAACCGTTAAAGAGACTAACCCTGATTTCGCATACGTCGGTCCTAAATTTCCGAACGCGTCCTTCACGTACTCCACGATCCCATCGCTCGTGTTTATCGTCAGATAATAAAATCCAACCGCGTCAACCGCGCACACCACCGCGGACGCCCAAATCGGCCCCGGTGGCCTATTCGCCGGATCTCTCCCGCCTACCGATTTCATCTTCTCCTTGTTCACTTTCCGTCTCTGTTCGTTTTCCGTCATCGCCTTCGTCTCCTCGTGTTCTCTTTGCTCCTCCTCGGTTTTCTTGTCCTTTGTTTCTTTCAAGCGTTTCACTTTTTGTAGCAACGATTTCGCTCTCGCTTCTTCCGCTCTCAGTGCGGTTTCTTTCACCAAAAGTTCTCCGTTGTTTACCTTTGATTTGTTCGCCTCTCCGTTTTCGAACTGCGCTTTCGGATGTCTCCTCCTCTTTCCCCGTCTTTGATGAAAAGGATCATCAAAAACGCGTTTCAATGACGACGACGACAAAGAAACGGAGCGCATTTCTTCTTTCTCTCCCCAAAAGTCTCAAACAGAGAGAGAGTCTGCCGCGCGTGTCTCTCTCAATATCCGAGCGCGATAGTTGTGACAACTTAGGGGAAGATATTTCGAAAATGTCACCTCATTAGCGGGAGAGAGAAAAACGAGAAGCGCAATCACGCGACGGCCCGGCTTCCTCTCGCGCTTCCTCTCTCGCTTTGGACGTGCGCTTTGTGCGTCTCGGGGTCGTCATCTTTGTTAATGCGCGCGAATACGAACAGGTGTTGTCATCATCATCATCTTCTTTATTACATTTTCGGGAAAACGAAAGCAAACGCAAACTCGAACAGAGCGTTCGTGTGCCTGGTCGCGGTGTTGACGTGCGCGCTCTTCGCGCTCGTTTCCCGAGCGAAAGAGACGAAGCGGGCGTTAAACAACAATTTTAACAACGTCGCGAGATACGGCGGTTTTAGGGCGAAAAGCAGCAACAGCGGTAAAGACTTGGGGCCGGATTACGAAGGATTTGTGGTGGCGGAAAAGCTTGGCGAGGAACTGCGCTCGTGGTCGACGGGACGATTGCGAAAGACTTTGGACGTTTTAGAGAAGGAGAGACGAGAAATCGAGAAGCAGATTCGTTTTGCGATTCGTGATTGAAGGCACAGAGTAGTAGACGCGAGGAAGTGTGATTGATAATACGATGTCGTCTCTCGCCAACGCGCAATACAAAGTGCAGGAGGTGAAACCTTTGCAATCGAAACAGTTTAAAAAGGACGCGCACGTCGCGAAGGATTTGTTGGATAAGGCGTGTTGGCAAGTGCAACCGATCATGAAGAAGAGGAAATGGTCCGTGCCTGTTGTCGCGGAAATGCCTCCGAAAAACACCGGGCCGATTGGCGTGAACTACAACGCCGGGAAACGAATCACGGTGATGTTGAGGAAACCGACGAAATACGGTGGCGGTAAAGACGGGAAGACGTTTTTCGATTTAGACCACATTATTTTAGTATTGTTGCACGAGTTAACCCACATCGTTCGAGGGCCTCACGACGACGTGTTTTGGAAACTGTTGGACGAGTTGAAGGAGGAATACGACCAGTTGAAGAAGGAAGGCAAAGGCGGCACGGGTGAAGGATTCGACGCGAAATCGGTCGGAAAAATTGGCACGAGAGGTTTTGGCGGCGCATGGGATAAGCAAAAGCTTGGCATTAACCCGAGAGAGAGAGCGCGGAACGCGGCGTTGAAGCGATTGGAACAACACAAGAAGATGATCCCAGTCGGCGGCGTAAAATTGGGCGGCGGTGCGGCGGTGAGACCAGACGTAGATCCGCGAGAAGCCGCGAGAAGAGCGGCGGAGAAACGAATGAAAGAGACGATGGATTTCAGTAAAAAATT
>Ga0115000_10005414_pt1 | contig 10239 bp, 4 predicted proteins | sample ArcticOcean_MG_C_6_FD_89690 | JGI IMG/M metagenome (GOLD analysis project Ga0115000, IMG submission 89690) | Marine microbial communities from western Arctic Ocean - ArcticOcean_MG_CB8_128 | ecosystem: Environmental > Aquatic > Marine > Oceanic | place: Arctic Ocean: Canada Basin | collected... | reverse complement strand
CAATGAAAATGAAGATCCAATAATAGAGCCTGAAAAAACAAAAGTAAAATCTACAAAAAAAACTAAAACTCCTGTTTTAGATAACTTTGGAAAGGACTTAACTTCATTAGCTGAAAATGGTGAATTAGATCCGATTGTAGGAAGAAACGATGAAATCCAAAGAGTATCACAAATATTAAGCAGAAGAAAAAAGAATAACCCATTACTAATAGGTGAACCAGGAGTGGGCAAGTCCGCTATTGCAGAAGGTTTAGCTCTTAGAATTACTCAAAAGAAAGTTTCCAGAGTATTGTTTAATAAAAGAATTATTTCTCTTGACCTTGCAAGTCTAGTAGCTGGTACAAAATACAGAGGTCAGTTTGAAGAAAGAATGAAAGCTGTAATGAATGAACTGGAAAAAAACAGAGAGATCATACTTTTTATTGATGAAATTCATACAATTGTTGGAGCTGGTGGTGCTACTGGTAGTTTAGACGCATCTAATATGTTTAAGCCTGCCTTAGCTAGAGGAGAAATTCAATGTATTGGAGCAACGACTTTAGATGAGTATAGAACTTCCATTGAAAAAGATGGTGCATTAGAGAGAAGATTTCAAAAAATAATAGTAGAACCAACTAGTGAAGATGAAACAATAGAGATTTTAAATAATATTAAAATTAAATATGAGGAGCATCATAATGTTGAGTATACTAGTGAAGCAATACTAGCATGCGTAAAGCTAACTAGTAGATATATGACCGACAGATTTCTGCCAGATAAAGCTATAGACGCATTGGATGAAGCAGGTTCCAGAGTACATCTGAATAATATAGTAGTACCTAAGCATATCATAGATCTTGAGAGTGAACTAGAACTTATTCGAGCTACAAAAAATAATGCTGTCAAAAAGCAGAAATATGAAGAAGCTGCAAAATTAAGAGATGACGAAAAAATACTAGAAAGCAAATTACTATCTGCACAAAAAGCATGGGAGAAAGAATGTGAAAACAACAAAGAAATTGTAAATGAAGAGCATATTGCAGATGTAGTATCCATGATGACTGGAATACCGTTAAACAGAGTAAAGCAAAGTGAAATAAATAAGCTTTCCATATTACCTGAAATCATAATGAATAAGGTTATTGGTCAAGATGATGCTGTTTTAAAAGTTGTGAAATCGATCCAAAGAAATAGAGCAGGTCTTAAAGACCCAAATAAACCGATAGGGTCATTTATATTTTTAGGTCAAACCGGGGTTGGAAAAACACAATTGGCTAAAATATTAGCTAAGGAGTTATTTGATTCAGAAGACTCTTTAATTAGAGTGGATATGAGTGAATATATGGAAAAGTTTGCCATATCTAGATTAATTGGTGCGCCTCCAGGATACGTTGGATACGAAGAGGGTGGGCAATTAACAGAAAAAATAAGAAGAAAGCCTTATTCTGTAGTCTTACTTGATGAAATTGAAAAGGCTCATAAAGATGTTTTTAATATGCTACTTCAGGTATTAGATGATGGTTTTTTAACCGATAGCTTAGGTAGAAAAATTGACTTTACAAATACCATAATAATAATGACATCAAATATTGGTGCCAGAAAATTAAAAGACTTTGGTAATGGTGTTGGCTTTGGAACAAGTGCAAAAATAAATCAAGAAGGAAATAACTCAAAAAGCGTTATAATCAATGCTCTTAAGAAAGCCTTTGCTCCAGAATTTTTAAATAGAATTGATGATGTTATAATATTTAACAATCTACAACTAAAACATATTAATAAGATTATTGATATTGAGCTAGAAAAACTATTTACAAGAACTGAGGAATTAGGGTACAAAATTAAGCTGACTAAAAAAGCGAAAGATTTTATAGCAGAAAAAGGGTTTGACAAACAATACGGAGCTAGACCTTTAAATAGAGCAATTCAAAAATATTTGGAAGATGAATTAGCTGAGGAAATAATCAAATCTAAAATTCAGACTGGTGATAATATTAAAGTGGATTTAAATAAGGATAAGAGTAAATTAGTTTTAACAACTGTTAACCCTAAAAAGACTTCTAAAAAGTAAATAAATTATCCACAATTTTATAATCATCGATAAAGACTAGAGTTTTATTTATTTCTTTAGACATTATTTTATCTTCAGTAACGAATTCAACATGATCTCTGTACTGATCGATAAAACCAGTCAAACGTTTCGATGTCTTTAACGGTTTTTTAAAATCTAAAGCTTGTGTGGCATTGAAGAGTTCAATCGATAATATTTTTTTTACATTTTCAGTAATATCAAATAACAATATTGCAGAGTTAGCACCCATACTAACATGATCTTCTTGACCATTTGAAGAAACTATAGAATCAACACTAGAAGGAGAAGATAACTGTTTGTTTAAACTAACTAAACTAGCAGCTGTATACTGAGGTATCATAAATCCAGAATTTATACCAGGGCTATCCACTAAAAATGAAGGCAAACCTCTTTGTCCAGAAATTAAATTATAAGTTCTTCTTTCTGAAATATTTCCTAATTCAGATAAAGATATTTTTAAAAAATCTAAGACATAGGCTAAAGGTTGGCCATGAAAATTACCACCTGAAATAATCTTATCTTCTTTATGAAAAATAATAGGGTTGTCATTTACGGAATTAACCTCATTCATTATAACATTTTTAGCATAACAGATAGTATCTAAACTAGCGCCATGAACTTGAGGTATACATCTAAATGAATATGGATCTTGAGTATGAACTTTGTTCATTAACGAAATATCACTATTGTCTCTAAAATAATTAACTCTCTCAGCAACAATAGCCTGTCCGTTATGAGGTCTTACCTTTTGGATTAACGCGTCAAAAGGTTCTACCCTACAGTCATATGCCTCTAAAGAAATAGAGGAAATTAAATCAGACATGTAGGAAATTTTATAGGCTTCAAATAATAAATATATACCATACCCAGACATAAACTGTGTGCCATTTAAAAGCGCCAATCCTTCTTTAGATCTAAGTTGTAAAGGAAGGATAGAAAGTTCCTTAAGGACATCACTAGCGTCCTTTAAAACACCTTTATAAAAAACTTGCCCCTCACCTATTAATGGTAAGCTCAAATGAGCTAAAGGAGATAAATCACCAGAAGCACCCAAAGAGCCATGTTTAAAAATAACAGGCAATACATCATTGTTGTAGAAAAAAATTAATCTATTTAAAGTATCTAAATGGATCCCACTATGGCCTTTACTAAGAGTGATTATCTTTAACAAGAGCATGATTTTAACAATAGCTAAAGGAGTCTTTTCTCCTACTCCGCAAGAATGTGATAAAATTAAATTGTGCTGAAGCTTGCTTAAATCTTTGTCTTCAATACTAACATTGTATAATGAACCAAAACCAGTATTAATACCATATAAAGGAGATTCACTTTGGGTTATTTTTTTATCTAAATAATTTCTACATTCCACTACATTATTAATAGATTCATCAGATAATTTTAATACAAGGTCCTTTTCAATAATTTTATATATCGCTTCAATATCAAGTAATCTATTATCTATTATGAATTCCTTCATGTGTTTCTATCTATAATTAATTATATTACTAAACCAAATCAAATAAATAATTATGACTAAAGGTAATATTAAAGCAAATTTAGTAAATCTGTTTTTAGTTTTCACATTTTTCTCATGTGACTTAAACAATGATAAATTAACAGTCATTTCTGGAAAGGTATTTAACCCTATTGGCGAAACAATAGAAATAAATGGTCCTGGAATAATGGAAGACGGAACTATTAACTCAACTATGCTTTGGACAACAAATATTGACAAAGACGGATCCTTTAGTAATACTTTAAATTTAAAAAAATCTGCCTATTATTATTTTATCCATGGCCGTGAAAGAATTCAACTATTTCTTGAGCCTGGCAATAATCTTATGATTGATTTAGATGCAAATGAATTTGATGAATCAATTACATTTAGCGGTTCTGGAATGGAAAATAATACATTTTTAAAAGAAAAGTTTTTATTTCAAGAAAAGAACCCATTAAATGTTATTGAAGTATCAAAACTAGAGAGTGTTGAATATATTAATACAATAGATTCATTAAAAAAATCTAATTATAAATTCACAAATAAATACTCAAGTATTAGTAGTCAATTTAGAGCTTTAGAGCTCAAAAATATCGATTATACTTACTTACAATTTATACAAAGATATCCTCTATATCATGAGTTTTATGCAAAAAAACAAGCCGTTTATAGTGATTCGTTTATGAAGCCCTTAGAGTTAATTGACTACACTAATGAAGAAGACTACCTCCTATATCCGACCTTTAAGCAATTAGTAATTTCTCATTATCAAAATATATTAGATAAGTCAGAAGATATTGAAGCAGATTTAAATGAATTAAATTTATCTGAATCTAAACTTATAAAAAAAGATTTAGTAGCTCAAGGAGTATATTATTTATCTGCAGGTAACACAAGGAACAAGGATGTATATGTAAGTCTAGTTAGCCTAACTAAAGAATTTAAATCAACTGGAGAAGATAGTTTGATAAATTCTCAACTAATTAATAAATTTAATACTTTAAGTAAATTAGATAAAGGAATGAAATCTCCAGAATTTACTGATTTTGAGAATTTCAAAGGTGGAAGCACTTCTCTTTCTGATCTTATAGGTAAGTATGTATATATTGATGTTTGGGCAACTTGGTGCGGCCCATGCATTAGAGAGATTCCAAGTCTACAAAAAATAGAAAAAGAATACCATAATAAGAATATTTATTTTGTAAGCCTATCAATAGATGACAGAAATAGACCTAAGTATAATTATGAAGCTTGGAGAAAGATGATAATTGAAAGAGAGTTAACTGGTATTCAACTATTCGCTGATAACGCTTGGAAAACTGAATTCACTGCTGCCTATGGAATTGATTCAATTCCAAGGTTTTTACTTATAGACCCAGATGGCAATATTGTAAGTGGAAATGCCCCAAGACCTTCAGATCCAGCATTAGTAGAGTTATTTACTAGTCTGGGTATCTAATGAAAAATAAATACCTTCTACTAATATCTATTCTAGCTTGGGCTAATATTGGTTTATTTTACATCCTATATGAGTATAAAGTAAAGCATGTTTTAGTTGGAGTTTTAAAGAACTAACATTAATCTCTTCTACCTTAGTAGGGATTATATTTCTCATTTGGATAATTACAAGATTAATAACTAAAACAAGGGAATTCAAAAGTTAAAAGCTCAACGAGATACTACTGATAAATACGCTGCCAATATGCAACAACGTTCTAACAAAGCCGTTCACGACCGTGATGAATCTAATTATGCCTTAATACCAAACTTTTTTAATTTTTTTAGAGAATCAGAAACTATTTTCATTCTTTTTAAATCAATATTTTCCTTCCTTTTAAGTTTTTGTTTCACGGTTTTAATTACACTTAATTCTTTAAAAGAAAGTGTTCCTGTTTGCTCTCCTAAATCTAGAATTTGACTCCACATAGACGCATCAATTAAAAGAAGTCTGTTGTACAATGCGGATGGATCAATACTCTCACTTTCATCAAGTTCACTTAAAATTTTAATATCTTTAAAATCGACTTTCAACTGTTCTAACTTATTAATAATTCTAACTCCAGCTGAAATTTCATTTTCTGTAAAATTTCCAGAAAATTTCATTTTTTTCCGAACAGTCGACAACATATTATCTTCATATTTTGATAGTATATTAGTTCTAATATTGTACTTAAATAGGCCATCCCAGAATCTAAGGCCTAAATCAGAGATACGCTTTAAATTATCATATTTGCGTATTTCTGCACTATCATCCTCATTCTGCTCATACCTTTGTTTGTATTCATTTTCATCTACAATATATGGTTTTAATATCTCGAGATTAAAAGGGCATTTTTTTTGTTCTAATAACTTAATCCAAGTCTTTTCCGATTTCGCTACTTCACTAATTAATAAAACATTTAATGATGTAAAAAATTTATACACATAGATTAAGCCCTTTTTTAATTCTATTTTGAACGATTCATCTATAACTTGCTTATTCCATATTTTTCCTAAATCAATTTTTCCATCTGTTAATTCATGTAAGATAGACAAGGTGTAAGCAACAGTGTGAGATTTAATATTTGTATCACCTATCGGGTCATGATTCTTTCTTCCAAAAAGTTTGTCAGTTGCCTTAAACAGTAAAGCATTAGCAACTATATCTTCCCACATAATACGAGTAGGTTTTTTTTTCTTAAACTCTTTCTCAGCTTCTCTTAGGTAAATATTATAATTCTTCTGTGCTCCTTTAGAAACATGATATGGTATTCGATTATAAATATTCATATACTTTGCTACTTCAGATTTTAAAATCTTTTGAGAAGTTGGATATTTCAATTTAAAAGCTTTTTGCTTTCCTGCAGTAGGTTCTTTATTTAATGACTCTTTATATTGTCCTTTAACTCTCTCAAAAAACCAAATAGATTGTTTGTTTCTGTCATCTGGATCAATTGCATAAGTTGTTCTAGATAATTCTTCAAGCTTTATTAAAAAGGGGTTATTAGAACTCAAGTCTAGTTCTGAAACTTTATTTTGACTATTGGCATAGCGAGAAATATTAGGAACCATTTCGTTCTTTTTTTCTTCATCCCTGATTACTGTCAATTTCATTTGAACGAAGACTTCGGAAAGGTCCGATTTAAATTTTTTGAATGTATGGAACAGAGAAGCCGTTGTTTGACCACCGTTTACAATCTGAAAATCTTTAACACTTGTAATAAAATTTTGTCCCTCAATTTGCTCCGTTTTAACATCTATTGCGGTAGTAGCTAAACCATTATTATAAGGTAAAAACATTTCAGGATTATGTCGAATCGTGTCTCTTATTCCACGATTAACCTTACCGGTTTGTTGCAAAAAAGCCCTCACATTACTTTCTAATAGTCTTGTACCATAATTCTTGTATAAAGCAGCAAGGGTATCTCCTGAAACAATTGCTAAATAGCATTCGTAAAGATCATTTTTTGAGGGCATTTCAAGACAAGGAATAGTAACACCTAAAGTTTCTTTAAAATCAATTTCAATAGGCTCTCGGTTATATTTTGATTCTGATAATCGGTGCAAACGTTCTAAATCCCAGATGTGGACATTTATTAAAAGATCATCGAATCCTTTTATTTTAGTCTTGGGTGCATCAAAAGGAATATTACCATTTGATATAATAAAGATATTTATTCTAATAAAATCTTTATTATGCTTTTGCATAAGACCAGCTAAACCGTATGCTTCAGTTGAGGGTTCTATCTCATCCAAATGACCTTTCAATGCAGCATTTAAAAATTTCGTAGACCATTTTAACAATCCATCAAATTCAGGCTTTCTTAAAGAGTAAATTTCATTGGTATCTGAATAATGAGTTATAAAAAGATCTACACTTTCAAATCCATCTTCAATAGAATAACCATTTATTTTAAGATCAATATTTTCAAAACGATTCTCTTTAACATAAGGACATAATCTTATTCCTTCTGTTTCTCCCGCTTCAGCCAAAATCTCCATTATGTATTCAGTGAACTTGTCCTCTTTAGAGGCTCCGTCCTCATCCGAATAGGCTAAAGAATTTACTTCGTGGAATACTTCTTGAGTATATTGTTCTAATTCAAAATCAGAATGTTGAGTGGTTGTTTTACTCATATCATTTTACTAATTACAGATTCGAGTTCAGTTTCAAAAGGCTCTAGGGCAGTTAAATCTATTTGGTACTTTACATTATGAATAGCCTCATTATTAATCGTTTCATTAATCAATACCGGGAAACCATTTTGTACTTCATATGCCCTTTGAGAGCGAATAATAAATCCTACTTCATTATAGTGTTTCTCTTCTCCAAAAGGAATACCAACGAGATCTAACTTCTCTTCAAATAAACGCAATAAATTAGGGTGTTTTTCTAATCTCTGTTTAATCACTTCAATCATTTTTTTTAAAGTATCTGGACCATTATTTAGTTCATCAAGATGAATCACATGTAAATAGAGGTTATCCAATATGGTCCAATCTAATTGTAATTCACTAGCAATATTAATGGTTGGTTTAGTTGCTTTTGAGCTTTTTACTTCGACTGCAGATAATTCGTTACTAAAATCTTGATTAGAACCCTCAGGACCTATCCAAGAAGAAATTGTCTTTATAAAATTATTAGAACGGTTTAATAGAGTATTTAAAAATGTTAATTCCCCATAAAGGCCTCTTTGTCTCTCTTTAGAAAGTAATTCACCTTTGATTTTTGCGAATAATTTTCCCCAATATCTCACTTTTTCATTTAGAATTAGTGGAATATTATTTTCATCATTTATATTTTTAAGACTTCTTATTAAATCTTCTAGAAAAAGTATGAATACATCCATTAAATCATTATCAGAAAGTATAATAGTAATGTCTTTCTTACCCTTTTTAGAATCTAAAACTCTAATCTCAACTCCATGAAAACGTTTCAAATAATTCTTATGAATTGGTGTGGATTGATCTAATTCAATTTGAAACATTTTGGCATTTGATGCACCAATACGACCAACAAAGCAATTAAAACCCCCATTAACTTTAAAATGCTTACGTAATGTGATTGATCTTGAATTCAATTCCTGATTAATCCATATGTCCTTAATATTATTCATTGTCTGCTTTATCATCACTTTGTTGAGGTTCTTCTTCAAATTCTATGTTTAGAGGCCTTGCAGCATATTCAAACTTTTTCTCTGAATCAAATACTGGAAACATTAACCCAAATCCTATAATTGGTTCTTCATTCGATACACCCTTATATTTTTCAGGGTTCATAGGAATAAAAACCAAAAGTGGCTTTCCATATTTTTTTCTATATTCTTTAATTTCCTTTTCTGATAAAGATTTTTTCTTTGTATTTAAATCGACAACTTTATGTTCCTTAAAAAGGATCGCCCTCTTGTTTGCTGGAACAAATATTTCTTCACCTAAATCTTTTAGATTACGATCTGATAATCCCGCATCTATTTCACCATCAACCCAATTTATTTTTGTAGTTAAAGTTGGTGACGTATTCAAGGAAATAGCAATTGACCATTGATTCAATAGATTATGTTGATTTTGCTTTTCAATATATGATTTGATGATATCAAAGCGATGATAAGAATTTCGATATGTAGATATAAAATCTATTATTGCTGAAGAATCTATATCCTTCCATAGAAGAAAATTTACAGCCCCTCGAATATTTTTCTTTAGTTCTGGTGTGGGAAGTCTTGAAATTAAGTATTTAAAATCATTATAATTTGCCGAAATTTCAGATTTATTGAATCCAAATGTTTGAATCAACTTACCAGAAAATCCAACCTGAATTTTTTCATGTTCTCTCATTTTTGTTAACGATGTTACCATCAACATCCCTGGATGTGTACGAACCTTCAATTGATAATCTTTTGGCACCATATTATTAGCTGCCATCTCATCAAAATCGTTACGCATTTCTTCGGTGGCCATGGTTACATGTCTATACCAGTTAAACAATTGGGATGTGGTGTATAATCTACATAGGTCAGCATAACCAGGTCGATACCCAAACCATCTACCCATTTGCATAAGCGAATCATACATTCGTGTTGTTCTTAAATAATAACTAACTGATAGTCCTTCAAGTGTAATTCCACGGGCTAATTTATTTCCACCAACTGCGATTACTGAAAGTCCTACTTTTTTATGAGCCTCATAATCAATCTCTTCAATTCTATGATATTCAAGAGCACTTGTTTTTTTAAGTCCATGGACAGAACGCACTTCAATCTTAGTCACTGCAGCAATTAATTCTTTCTGTACTTCGTCCCAAGTATGTGTCTTTATTTTTGGATCGTTATACGGGATATTATTTTTCACCTCCTTAGTTGTGGGCATAAAGTCATTGTAGAACATCTCTTCAAGGTCATATAAGATGTTTCCTTGCCCTGATTTGATTTGATTTTTATATCCTCTTAATATTTCATTTACCAACCAAGCAACTCTATCAATCCACAGTACTCTCAAAGCAACATCCACTAACATTGAAGAATGCTTATTTCCTTGTCCTCTTAACCTACGAATGGCGTTCGTTAAAATAAATGCTTTGATTGCCTCTTTTAAAGTTACAGGAACATCATCTGGTAAATCTTCTGCATTATGCTTATTGATTTTTTTAGGGATCCATGGTTCTTGATCTTCAGCAAACCTAATTATGTCCAAACCT
>Ga0115000_10005412_pt1 | contig 10241 bp, 9 predicted proteins | sample ArcticOcean_MG_C_6_FD_89690 | JGI IMG/M metagenome (GOLD analysis project Ga0115000, IMG submission 89690) | Marine microbial communities from western Arctic Ocean - ArcticOcean_MG_CB8_128 | ecosystem: Environmental > Aquatic > Marine > Oceanic | place: Arctic Ocean: Canada Basin | collected... | reverse complement strand
TACTAAGGTATTTACTGTAAATTCAGTATTTGACCCTGCTTCTACTTCTGGAAATGAATATGAAATTTTTATGACTAATAACGGCACTTTAACATTTTAAATATACTTAAAATCATTTTTAATTATTATATTAAAAATGACTGAAACCAATAAAAAAACAGAAGAAGCTTTTAATAAAAATGTTGAAAGACTTAATAAACAAATGGAAACAACTATGAAAAAAGCATTTTTTGATTTATTAGAACAAAAAGTTGCATCTATTCCACCTGATTATGAATGGCTTACTAGACTTTATACTGAAATTAAAGATAAATTAATCAAACTGTTAAAACCTACTTCAAAATTAAGAAAACATATTGAAGAACAAATGGACCCAGAGTTTTTTCATCAATTAATTTCTAATAATGTATTTGAATATAAAAGCTTCAATGCGTTAATTTGTTTTGTATTTGAACAATGTAAAGCATTTGGTTCTCCAGGTAGAGATAAAGAAACTGATGAAAAATTACAAGAATTGTTAGACCATTATAATTCCGGAAATGCCACTTTTGCTACCTTAGTCCCTATGTTTATTAAAAATGCTAACCATTGTATTGACAATATATATTTAGACATTCAAAATTTACAAAAACAATTTTCTAATTAATATATAAGTATGTCAGAAAAAGAAGAAAAAGAAGAAAAAGAAGAACAAAAATGGATAACATATTTTCACGACCTAAATCCAGAAGATGCATACGAAGATAATTCGTTGTACGACAGACTATTACATTCTCCTCCTCCCGATATTCTGTATATGAGCGATGAAGAAGAAGAAGCTGTAGGAAGAATAGGTTATGAACGGTTTATGGTGATACGAGAACAACAAGAACGAGAACGACAAGAACAAGAACGAGAAGAACAAGAAGAACGAGCAGCCGCTATACTACGATTACAAGAATATCGGCAACAACTACTACAACAACAAATAGCAGTACAACTACAACAGCAAATGGTACCTAGAATGTCAGAGCGAAGAAGGAATGGAAGTAGAAATAAGAGACTAAAAAAAATGTCAAAAAAACTTAAAAGAACGCAAGGTGGTCGTAGAAAAATAAAAGGGGGAAATAATGACCAAAAAACACCTGAAAAAAGACAAAGAAGGAGACAAGAAAGAAGAATGAGTATAATAACACCTCCACAATTTCTATCACCACCTCTTTCTCCACAAACTCCTTCACCAATACCATCAGAATCTCCAGAATATATTCCAACTATATCTCCTAGTGTTGCTTCGAGTATTGATTCGGATATTCAAAATGGTATTGTTGCTGAAGAACTTGTTCGGGCTCTTAATCAAGAAAATTTAATACATGTAGAACCTCCCCCCAATATTGTACCACCTTTACGATTACCACCACGATTACCTTCGCCACCACCTGTAAATACATCTAGTAATAATATAGATACAAAAAATCGCCCAAGTATAAATATACAATCTAATCGTAGAAGCCCGTCTAGTGATACAAAAAAATATAAACTACATAGACAAAGAGGTGGTAAAAAAACTAGGCGGAGGAAACGAAGAAAAAAGAGAACCCGTAGAAAAAAAAGAAAACGAAAAAAAACAAAAAGGAAAAAATAAATTTATTTCTATTTATTATTTTATAAATATAAATAAATGACATGTTATTGGGACTCACTCTACAGTCAGTTAGATTTAGAGGATTATAAGTTTATTGGTGCTAATAAGCCTAATAATATTGAAGATTTGATTCGTTTGTTAAAATCTAAGAATAAATATGTAGATAATATTACTTGGCAAAAGGAAAAATTATCTTTTAATGAAAAAAAGGAACATTATACTGCTGTTGATGTATATGATATAAAAGGAATTAAAAATGGTCATTTAACTTCGGTATGTGATTCATTCTTGTTATTAGTGTGTGAATTATTCAATGTTTCTATACATCATAGATTTTTAAATACATTAATAAATTATGACAATTTAAAAAATTCACGAAAAATATTACAATTTAGTTCAAATGGTGGACATTTTGAAAATGCTGGAAGGTCTAAAAAAACCAATTTATCCCAATCTAGATTAGAACGTATTAGAAATCAGGCTATTAATAATTCAAAAAACAAAATGATGAATCTGAATCAAAAAACAGAGATTAGACCTTCTTGGAGGGCAAATCCCGAAGCCTTTAAAAAATGGAGACAACAAATGAGAACTATGAATATTAGATAAATTACCAATATCCCCCTTCCCCCCCACCATCAATCTTATCTACTTGTTTTTTCCATAAATTTAATAAATATTTTGAACCTTCATGTACATGTTTAAATACCGCTGGAGAAAATACGTCTCTTATATTCATCATTGAATCTACTCCCGATAAAAGTAATACTTTTGTTCTTTTTTCTAAAATACTTGTTATTTTTTGCCTCTTATCTTTATTACCACTCTCATCTAAATTATATTTTTTAATAAGTTGATTTAATTGTTTCTTTAGATATTCTTCCGTATTTGATAATTCGGTATCACCCTTTTCACCAGTAAAACCTTCTTTACTACCTCCAAGTACTTCTTTTAAAGAAGTACCAAATAAAGACTTCATATCATCTAAAGAACTAGGGTTCTCTGGTTCATGAACAATTGAACTCAAAAAATCCTTATTTGTTTTAAATACAACAAAAGCAAAATACCATGCCATCATTATAAAAAATATTATACCACATATTTTACAAAAATCTATAGTTGTTAATTCCATATATTATACATTCAGATAATTTATGAAGTATTTATTTTTATAATATTTGATTTTTGATATAATAAATATTGTGAAATGTTCCGTATACTCGTTTTTGATATTCTTCTGTTTGTACCAGTCTTTGTTTTATAAGTTAAATTATCTAAACATTTTGGCTCTTTTTTTAAACAATCCAATAAATTATATAAACTACCAAATTTATTCATAACAGATAAAGAAGTAGCCTGACTTATACCTGGTATTTGATTTAATATTATTTCACCTATATTTTCTGGTGTAATATTATTTTTTTTTACACGTGTTACAAATTTACTATATGCTTCATTATTTTTAGACCCGCCATTATAATAACCTTTTTTTTCCTTTTCTCTACCCATTTTTTCTACAAATCTTATAATATATTCTGCTGTTTCTAAAATATCTTTTGTTCTTATTACCGAAAAACCCTTATAATAATTTATACAACCCATTGTAACAAATAAAGTACTGGATTTTATTTTTGTATATTTATCTTTATAATTGTACATATCACCTTCAATTAAATAAACAATATTATGATTGTGTAGTTCTTCTTTGTTTAGTCTAAATGATTGTTCCATATATCTACCATCGCGTATTGAAGATGCTAAATCTGATAAAGTTTTTCTTTCTATTATTAACAATTCTGTGTTTTCATCGTTACAAACAATAATATCTCCTAAATCCAATCGTTCTACAATTATTTCCAAGTTATAATTATAATCATTGTTTAATGCTTTTATTAAAGGAATTAATTTTTTTTCACGTATATCTATTTTAATTTTCATTACTTTAAATAAAGTAATTTACTTAAATACTTTATTTAAAATACTTGAATTATCTCATCTTTGAAATTGTACTTCTTTTGCGAGTTTTACTGCGTTGTTTAGTAAATGGTAATCGTGTTTTGACTCTTCTTCTTGTATTTCTTGTATTAGAAGGTGACCTAATTGAACGACTACGAGACCTACTTCTACGTCTTGATCTACGTCTTCTTGGTGCAGAAGGTGTCCTTCTGCTAGAACGCCTCCTTCTTGGTGATAATATCCTAGGTAAATTAGTAATATCTTTTAAAACACTTCTTAATAGTGATGTCATTATATATTATATAAATAAAAAAGTTTTGAATTTTGTATATTATTTATTAAAATGGTTTAGAAAAATGACACCATATTCAATCATAAAAGAAATGAGTACCTATTCAATTCCAAGTAAAAAAAAATCATTGATGATGTTAGAAACCGGTGTTAGCAAATTTAATTTAAATCGCAGACAAATGAGTGAAACTATTGAAGCTCCACCAAAAAAAGCATGTTGTTCTCATTTTGGTCAAGCGTTGTATTTTATATGTGAAAATTTTTCTGATAAAATGAAAGGAGATTTATTAACTGGTACTAATCCTATTTCATCTCGTATATTACCAACTATTACAGCTGATAATATAGTAAAAAAACAAACTATTGTTAATAATATTAGCGATGAAGAAAAAAAAGAAGCTGTTTTAACAGACCCTAGATTTGGTATGTTTTCACTTTTTAAATATCATCTTAATAGAGGTTATTTAAATAAAAAACTAAAAAAAGGAAATGTATATTGTTTTAATATTTTTTCACTATTTTTTGCATTACCAATATTAATTTTTATTGCACAATGGATTATGTATTTAGCATTAATTATTCATGAAAAGAACAAATTCAATGGTCATATTTGTCCTGGTGATGCTCCAATTGAACAGAAAGTTATGATGACCGGAATTTCTATTATTTATTTTGTAAGAAGTTTTTTCATTTGGGATAGTTTTACAAATAGAACACGTTTACAAAAAATGAATCCTGGTGGAAGCATCTCAGTTATTTTTGATACGTATCAAGAATTTGGTTTTAATTTAATTGTTTATTGTGCTAATTTATGGATTGTATTTGTAGACCCTGATTTATTAAATATGATTATGAATTCTTTAGCTATGGAATTTTTAATGAACTTAGATAATGAATTTGAAGAAATTTATTTTAAATTTTTACCAGAATCAGCAATAGATATTTATGATAATATTTTTGTAACACCAGAAGAAAATAATAAATTGGTAAAGGAAAAAAAGCAAAAATATTGTTGTTTTAAATGTTTATCATGTACAGTATATTTACCATTTAAATTATTAGTTATCTTATTATTTCTATTCCCTGTTTTTTGTCTTTTTATGATATTTTATGGACCTGTGTGTAAATAAATTTAAATAAATATATATTTATTATATATAATATGCCAGGATGGAGATCTAACCCAGATATTTATAGAAAAAAAGCACAAGAAAACCAAGCTATACATAACAAAAATGTTACAAAAAAAATTGAATATAATTTAAGCCAAAAAAGAAAACAAATTGGGCAACCCTCATGGAGAGCTGAACCAGAAGCTTATAAAAAATGGGCTAATGCACATAAAAATTAAAATGAGTCAATAATTGGATTTCTTTCACGCGATTTAGGATTACAAGGTGACATACAGAAATATTTTTCATTGTTTAATATAATTCTTCCACCTATGTGATAAAATGTATGCCAATGATTTATCCATATATTTACCAAAAATTCCATTCCCTTTTTATTATCCTCCTCTCCTAAAAAGTTAATAATATCTTTAAACGTTTTACCTTGATTTTCTTTCAAATAATTACATACCTTTTTAAAAGTTACTCTCTTCAATAAATCTTCGTAGTCAGCTGTTTCATCAATGTTAATTGTAAGGTTTTTCTTTAGTTCCATTTTTGTTTTGTCTTTACCATCAATTCAAATACTTAATTTTATATCAATTTTTATAAACAGTTTAAAAAAACAACTACATAACATATATATATATAATGGAAATTGATAAAGCTATTGCACACGATGGAGACATTACTAAAGAAGATGATGATTTAATTTTTGACCCTTATAATTCAAAGAATATTGAGATAACTTTAGAACAAGTTAATTCAATATTAAAATCTTATGGTTTACCTAGTAAAGTTCATAATATTAATCTATACAAAAGAGCATTTGTACATAAATCATATGTTAAACGACCACATCTTGAAAATATTGAAAATTGTGTTACTATTGTGGATAAACCGGATGATTGCATTAGACTTAGAACTAAGTCTAATGAAAGATTAGAGTTTTTAGGCGATGGTATTTTAGAATGTATTACAAAATATTATTTGTATAGAAGATTTCCAAAAGCAAATGAAGGTTTTATGACTGAAAAAAAGATTGCACTTGTAAAAAATGAATCTATTGGTAGATTAGCATATGAAATGGGACTTAATAGATGGTATATAATATCTAAAAATGCTGAAGAAAAAAAAACACGGACTAATTTAAAAAAATTAGGTTGTTTATTTGAAGCCTTTTTAGGAGCACTTTTTCTCGATTTTAATAAAATTTCAATTAGTGATGAAGATAAATGGTTTAATAATTTTTTTGTTACAGGTCCTGGATTTCAAATGGCACAGATTTTTGTTGAAGCTATTTATGAAAAACATGTTAATTGGACTGATTTAGTTAATAATGATGATAATTATAAAAATATATTACAAGTAAAAATACAAAAAGAATTTAAGAAAACACCTACTTATAAAGAAATTTCACAACAAGATGACGATGAAGGATATCATATGGGTGTTTATTTATGTCTTAACTGTAAATCACATGAAGTTAAACATGAAGACTCAATCTCTTATGAAACATTTGGCTCTTTTGAAAAAATTCATAAATATTTAGAAGATAATGAATCTCTTTTTGTTTTCTTCGCTGAATCAAAGCATAAAATTAAAAAGAAGGCAGAACAAGCCGCTTGTCATATTGCAATTAAACAAATTAATTAAAATCTATATAAAACTTTTTTATAGTTAAATTTTATATAGAATGGATATTATTCAAAAACTTAAAATAAAACCGAAACAAGAAAATAAAATTGATTTTGAAGTTAACATAAAAAAAGGTGCCATTAAAGTAGACAAAAAAAAAGAAATATCTTCTACTAAAGATGCTGTTAGTCTTTATGATTCATCTAAACAAGTTACTAGACAAAAGGGATTATTGATTGATAAAACAGATGAAGGATTTAATAGACAAGAATTTTTGAAATTATTTAAAAGAAAAGTTGTAAAAGCAAAACCCAAAGAACCCAAAATTATAACACCTATTGATATTAGTCCTACCAAAGTAGTTTTTAGATTTATTAGAAAAATAGAAAGAAAAATTAAACTTAAAAGTAGAATTAAAAAACCCAGGAAAGGAGAAAGAAAAAAAATAAGAGTCACACGACAAAAAGATATTCCTGTACCAGAAGGAATGGTTTCTATTAGTGAATTTAAAGATAGATTATATGAAAAAGCTAAACCAACAAAACTTAGATATTCAAGTTTTTTTCTTAATAATAGAGAAAAATTTACTAGTTTTATTAATAGTTTTTATACAAGGCACAAATCTGAATTAGTAGGTAAACAAGATATTACTTGTGAAAAAATTGCTGCTTCTAAAGCCATTGGTGAATTTTCATTATTAACACATCAAAAAATTGTTAGAGATTATATTAATCTTAAAACTCCTTATAGAGGGTTGTTACTTTATCATGGTTTAGGTGCTGGTAAAACATGTGGTTCTATTTCTATTGCAGAAGGATTAAAAAGTAATAAAAAAATTATTGTTATGGCTCCAGCTTCTCTTATTCCGAATTATATTGGTGAAATTAAGTTTTGTGGTGATCCTATTTATAAACTTAAACAATTTTGGGAATTTATTTCTACTGACGGACAATCAGATAAAGAAGCTAAATTATCCCAAATTTTATCTATACCAAAATCATTTATTAGAAAAAACAAAGGTGCTTGGTTAGTCAATAAACGTAAAGAATCTAACTTCTCAGAATTATCTAGTGACCAAAAGAATTCACTTAATATACAAATAAATAAAATGATTGAAAATAAGTATAATTTTATTGCTTATAATGGATACAGAATGTCTCATTTAGAAAATGATAGTAATGGTTTTACAAAAAACCCGTTTGATAATAAAGTTATTATTATTGATGAAGCTCATAACTTAGTTAGTAGAATTGTAAATAAAATTAACAAAACAGACTCTTTGTCTTATAAACTATATGATTATTTAATGAGTGCACAAAACTGTAAAATTGTATTGTTAACCGGTACACCTATTGTCAATTATCCTAATGAAATTGGTATTTTGTTTAATATTATTAGAGGATATATTAAAACATTTAAAATTCCATTAAATGTTAAAACTAGAAAAACTGTTAATTTGGCAATAATTAAAAACATTCTTAAAAGTGGTGCACTAGCTGATTATATTGATTATAGTCCAAAAACTAAAATATTAACAATTACAAGAAATCCTTTTGGATTTATTTCAAATTATAAAAAATCTTATACAGGAGTTAAATTTAATGAAGCAGGAAATATATCAGATGATGATTTTATTGATAGAGTTAAAGGTTCTTTATTTCATCCAAAAGGTCAGGACCGAGAATTTATTATTGTTAATAAAGAAAATATAGTGATTGAAAATTATAAATGTTTACCTGATAAATTAGATGATTTTAATGCATTATTTAAAAATTCCGATAATACAGTTAAAAATCCAGAATTATTTAAAAGAAGAATAGTTGGATTAACTTCATATTTTAGAAGTGCACAAGAAGCATTGATGCCTAGATACGATTATTGGAAAAATTTACACGTTATTAAAGTTGAAATGAGTGACCCACAATTAAATGCTTATCAATTAGCCAGAGATTCCGAAAGAAGTCAGTCTAAGAGAAATGCTAGGAAATTAAAAAAAGCTGGTAAGGGTGCAGATGGTTTATACGCACAAACTACATCTACTTATAGAATCTTTTCAAGAGCATTTTGTAATTTTGTATTTCCAAATGTTATTGAAAGACCTATGCCCAAAAATGATTTGAATATGAAAAAATTGATAAAAGGTAAGGAAATTAATGAAGAAGATTTTGATGGTGTTAATGCTATAAAAAGAGTTCGTAATTTACAAGGTAATTTTGATATAGATGATATTGATGAAGTAGAAAGAGATGTTGAAAAAAATATGGACCAAACATATGAACAAAGAATTCAAACATCAATTAATGAACTAAAAGCTAGTGATTACTTAAGTGTTGATAATTTAGATGAATATAGTCCCAAATTTTTGCAAATATATAATACAATTGTTGAAAAGGATGGATTACATTTAATTTATTCACAGTTTAAAACATTAGAAGGTATTGGTATTTTTAAACTTGTATTAGAAGCTAACGGATTTGCTGAACTTAAATTAAAAAAGGTTGATGGTATTTATCAATTAGATATATCAGAAGGAGACAAAGGTAAACCTATGTTTGCATCTTATACTGGTGATGAAGAGGTTGCCGAAAAAGAAATATTAAGATGGATATTTAATTCAGAATGGGATAAAATTCCAGTAAATATTAAAACTGAACTTAGTAAAATTGCCGCTAATAATTATTATGGAGAAATAGTTAAAGTTTTCATGATTACTGCGTCAGGTGCTGAAGGTATTACTCTTAAAAACACCAGGTACGTTCACATTATGGAACCATATTGGCACCCTGTTAGGGTTGAACAAGTTATTGGTCGTGCAAGACGTATTTGTAGTCATGAGGCATTACAAGAAGATGAAAAAATGGTTGATGTTTATATTTACTTGTCTACCTTTTCTGAAGAACAAATGAAAACAGATGGTAAAATTAATCAAGAATTAAAAGTAAATGACTTAAGTAAGATTGATGGTAAAACTGTTATGACTACCGATGAAACTTTGTGGGAAATTTCACAAATTAAAGAAAATATAAATAAAAATATTTTACTTGAAGTAAAAGAATCTTCTATTGATTGTCAAATATACAATAAAGCTGATAACCAAGAAAAACTTAAATGTTTGTCATTTGGTAAATCTAGTTCTGATACTTTTTCTAATAAACCTAATTATGAAGATGAAGAAAAAGATTCTGTTGGTAAAATTAATAAACGAGCGAGTATTTGGAAAGGACAAAAGGTTAAAATAGGTGCTGTTACATATGTAGCTAAATTACCAGTAAGAAAGGATGGTATACTTGAAATTTACGATTACGAAAGTTTCAAATATGTAAAAAAATATGGTACTGGTAATACTACATTTATTGGTCTTTTCAATGCTAAAACTAATTCATGGTTTGATGAAATGGTTGGTGGTTCTAATTTTGCTATTATTAAAACTATACCTCATACACGTGTTTCAGTTAAAACAAATACGTCTAAGCAAAATACTAATTCTGATAAAAAAACAAATGATAATGCAGATGATAATGCAGATGATAATGCAGATGATAATGCAGATGATAATGCAGATGATAATGCAGATGATAATGCAGATGATAATGCAGATGATAATGCAGATGATAATGCAGATG
>Ga0115000_10005409_pt1 | contig 10245 bp, 10 predicted proteins | sample ArcticOcean_MG_C_6_FD_89690 | JGI IMG/M metagenome (GOLD analysis project Ga0115000, IMG submission 89690) | Marine microbial communities from western Arctic Ocean - ArcticOcean_MG_CB8_128 | ecosystem: Environmental > Aquatic > Marine > Oceanic | place: Arctic Ocean: Canada Basin | collected... | reverse complement strand
TGGGGAATTACAATTCTTGGAGAATACACGAACATACTAGAAAACGAAAAAGAAACAAAAAGAGATGCGCACGGAACAAAATCCATATCAACGTGGTTGCAATCTATCTCAACTCGATTGGCGTACAGGTTGGTGACAAACAGAGGGGCCTGAGAAAAATCCCAGGGACTCTGTCGGATCCCGGGTCCCAAGGACTCCCTTGGATCCCGGGTGCCAGGGACTCAGGCGGGTTCCGTGAATGCGACAACATGAAATCACAAATTTCTGTGCATCAACATGTGCATACATTCATGCACTTCAAGAAACATTGACAATGTTTCGTGTTCGACATTCACCGAAGGATACAACTGGTCGCATGATACCATCACACGTCTTCATAACGATATCGTGCCGTACGCTATCATACGATTCCATGCTGTCATGCGATTACCCACAACCATTAACACTGTCATGATATGCTGACACGATATGTTCCTTTCATGCGCTATGACGGAATGGTGGGACACGATGTCATGATGTGGCGCGATATGGTGCCACATAAAAGGCGCCACTACATTATGAGGCCGCTACATTGTTGATGACCTGAGACATCGTAATACAACCAAGGCATGGTCACAAGAACCAGCAGCCAAGAACGAAGCCACGTCGTCAGCCAAAATTGTTAAGCTCAACGTGGATGGCAATGGGCGGCCAACTCTAAACCTGAGGGTATCTTTCGTCATCTCGAAGACGTTGAACACAGCAATCTCTGGTACTACCAATGTCCGTGGTATGGCACCTGATACCAGGTACATGTCACTAAGTGCAAGGCACCTGGCATCTGGAACAAGGTGACTTGTGCTTGGCACCTGGCGCGTGGCGCAGTACCAAGTTCCAAACACTATGTTTCTGGTGCCGAGCACCAGGAACCTGGTACATCCCTTCTCCCAAGTTCCAAGTGCCCGCCCGGCACCTGGTGCCTCGTAATAAAAACCATAACATAAGGGTATTCTTCGAACAGAACATAACATAAGGGCATTCTTCACCATCTCTTTGTATGACCTTGGCACATCCCCGATGCACTTTGAAGCTGCGGCAACGATATGCCAAGGGTACCCTTCCCAAACTTGGTGTGTTCTTAATCTGACCACAACTGCATGTATTATCACACAGGGATTCAATAGGGATTCAATTAGGATTCCTGTAGAAAATCAGTCGGGACCCCAAAATAAAAACAATTTGTTTCAGACAATGTATAATTATGAGATTCTGATGGGCCCAAAATGTGGGAAATCATATTATGATCAATTCCCTCCAATTTTCACTGAATCTGGTATTGGGGTAAATTAACAACTTCACAACTTTATGTTTTTGGGTACCTCAGAATTCCAACATTGTCTTTTGTTTCGTCGGGGATGGGGGTGGGGGTAAGGGGGGGGGGGGTGGTCAAAGGATACAACTTGAAAATTGTCTTTATAAGGGGATTCAATATTCTACAAAGCCCACTAGAACCGTCTTGAAAAGTTGGTGTGGTCGACTCTTCGATTTAACTATGTATTTGTTACATGTGTTTTTGTTTTGGGGCCATTGTTTGAACCCTTGCCTTTTTGCGAACTTGATGTTTCCCAAAGTGCTCGGGAGTTGTGGCGCTGCGGCCTCCGGTGGGTTTGTGTTTTCAAAAACAGAAACGCCCCCAACCAAAATATGAATTATCTTTGTTTGTCCATTGTGTTTCTATGACTTTGCATTTTCTTACGAAATATTTCCCACCCCAACCCCACCCCATCCCACCCCGCCCCACCCCGCCCCGCCCCCTCACCCCCTCACCCCCACCCACCACCCACAACTGCATGTATCATCACCGCTGCCCATTGTCGTGCGTGCAAGCTCGAGGCATGTGACATGGACAGACGTACAACTTGAGCAACATCTGCACAAAGAATTCAAAGTTTCATGTACACCTGGGTTGATCAACAGAAAGAATGGACAGTCTCTAGCAGAAGCAAAACACAATTAACTCATCCTGACGGTTCGGCAACGCATTCACTCATTCACTCGTTCCTCTGCCCAAACGCAGGGGAAGCACCCACTCGCTATCTCCACCCCAAGCAATACATTTATGGGTTTGTTGCGCTTTCGACACCACACCCAAAAGCACCCCCAGGCGACTCCCTCAATATGAGGGAGACCGCTCACAACAACACATACGAGCAAACAGAGAATGCACGTGATGGGAGACCAGTGCCAGCAAGTCTGTCCAAATGAAGACCAATTGTTTCATGTGACAATATAGATAACATACCTTCATCTAGTGAAACCTTAAGGCTACAAAACGTGGTGGGGAACTAACACTGACAGCAAGAACCTTTCCACGCAGAGCCCACTCATTTGAAAATACCTCAACAAATTGAAAGGTAATCTTCGTTAAAACCAAACTTGATGTTGCATTGATGCGTTGAAACACTCATCAGCATGAAACGACCAACATTGGTATCAACAATGGCTCGGGATATGCAGTATCAAGAAGCAACTCAAAACATTACAAAACGCGTCGTCCAAAGAAAGACCAAACCAAAACGATCACGTGTAATGCCCAACATAACATTCCCACTCTGATATCCATCGCACCTCGCATGTTGCGATCTCACAAAAGGATGCTGCACCAATGTGTCATTTTTGTTGGCATTACCTCTGTCACTCACACCCTGAAAAGCTCAACTCAATGCACGCCACACGAGAGCACCCCCACAACTTATGACAATGGCGGAGCTCCTTGACAGAAGGACAGCCAGTTGCCTGTGCGAACAACTATGTCTCAACTGGGCAACCTTCAAGCCTTCTCCTTTTTCTCAAGGTTCCTTCGGTTGTCCACAGATCGCCCCCATTTGAGGGAGCTCCAATGGGCTTCAATGGTGATGGTTTGTTGCAAATTTGACAAAACCCAGAGAATTGAGATTTGAGATATGTCCATATTGCTGTGTGTCATTTTAAAATCACGCGGCCCATAGTTCACTGCCCATGGTTTTCATACCTACCCTGAGCTATGGAAACCAAGGTTGGAAAGCTAGCTGGGAAATGTGTGTGAAAACTCGCTTGACTAGATCTGTTCTCCAACGATTCGCACGTCAACGAGTTGTGGATTCAATTAGCATGTTTCCAAAACTTGGTTCCCTTTTACTGTACTGAAGGTTGGATCACAAATTGTAGATCTTGAATCATGCGTTACATTTGTCTGCCCAAAGCGAGCTTTCGAAGCGCAAGTACTGCTCAATATCCATTTGGTGCAGAGTCATCTGGATACATTGAGTGCCTGCAGCATGCAAAACACTGAATCTTTTGACCCAGCCTCCACTATGTTTCCCGCCATGCGCATCAGAGTGTGCTCTAACAATCTCTTGGGCGTCAATCTTACGGACGATGAAGTTGCTGCGATGCATTATTGTTGGTCACATGATGCTTACCAGCAACTTGTTGAGGAAATCAGCATTTGGAAATTGTGGCATGGAGGGTGCCATTCGGTAGCTGAGGAGCCAGAGAAATCCCCAACATTCTGCAGCATCGTCGAGAAGGTATGCAGTGTTTTTCAACTTGATCCCAGCAAGATTTGCAAGCGTATCAATCGGTACCAAGGTGACTCTGATTGGAAACCCATCCATCAGGATGCTGCAACTTTCAATCCAGCGCTCGCTGCGTCACAAAATGTTTCAATAGTCGTGTCGTTTGGGAGGGAGCGAGAAATAACGCTCATGAATAGCAAGGATCGAATCCAGATCAATTTCAGGCAATCAAGCGGCATGTTACTTAGCTTTGGGCGCGATGTCAACATGCATTGGAAGCATGGAGTCAGCGCTGCGCTTGAGGGAGAGTCAGGCAGCCACGGCAGAATTTACATTGCCATTTGGGTTATACTTTGTGTAGTCGTCACACTCGCAGCACTGCAGTGGCATCGTCTAATAGCGCTACACTTGCACATGACATACGCGGCAACTCCTCCAGCCCCGAAAAGCTAATGAAAGTCCCTGCGACAAGTCCAGAATCCATTCCAAAACGTGCTCGCTCGAAGGCCATGAGCCAGCCACGAACCATCAGCATAAGCCAGTCACAAGAGCGTTTCGCACCAGGCGACGTTGTGGAGCTGATGGGGCTTGTAAAGATCATGCATCCTAGTGGGCGCCCATGGGATGACAATCACATCAATGGTCGTCGGGGCATCATTAAGTGCTTCGTGGCAGAGTACTGGGCCAGCGCGTTCTACATGGTGGAGCTGCCAGGCGATGGACGTAGCAGACAGCTCAATGCTAAGAATTTGCGCAGCGTTGCCAGCATTGCAACAAGTCCAAAAACACCAGAACGTTTCGCCCCAGGCGATGTTGTGGAGCTCATGGGGCGTGTAAAGATCATGCATCCTAGTGGGCGTTCATGGGATGACAGTCACCTCAATTGTTGTCGGGGCATCATTAAGTGCTTCGTTGACGAGTACTGGGCCGGCGCATTCTACATGGTGGAGCTGCCAGGCGATGGACGTAGCAGACAACGCAATGCTAAAAATGTGCGCCGTATCGCCAGCACTGCGACAAGTATACAATGCCCATCCTAACGTGCCCGCTACACCAATTGACGTCTCAACATTCAGGTCCTCTGACGATGCTAGCTTCGGAACCCCGGCTCCATCCAAACATAAGGATAATGTTGAAGTCTTCAACTTGAGACTACAATATCTGGAAAGTTAGTTGATTCGTTTTCTCCCAGAGATGGACCAATAGTGAAGGAAAACGTGTGGATATCTTCTTTTTTTCAGCCGATCTTACACCCTCCCCTGCCACCTTTCTGCTGGGGAGGTAGTCTGACGCCAAGGGCGGTGCATATGCTCCTGGTCCCAACTTGGGACAACCTGGTTCGCACGCAGCCCAGAAATAGCAACCATGAAGAAATGTCACTAGCAGTACTAGGGAACGCAACATGGGGCAAAAGAGGCAGGGGGCGCCCAGGCAAGCAAGCGGGGCGAACGCGGCACTCATCTTTTCATACTGGCAGACGCCAAGGGCTGCAATCAGCTTAAAACTGAAGCCTGAAGAGACAGGCGTCCACATCTAGAACAGCGCAACCAAGTACCACGAGGCTGCGCAAGGAAAAACGCCGCACTGACAGACAGGAGACCCACTAACCACCGAAGACTCCGCAGTCAAACGCAGCTGCAAAACAAAAATCACACCATTAGCGCAGCAGGAAACATGACTAAAAGAGTACAACCACTCACCTCCAAGTAATTGAAGCAGCGAGGTGGCATACCCTGGCATCATGCTTCCAAGAGGCACCCAAATGGACCCGAGGTATGCACCTGGGTCCATGAGTAACCTACATTGGCTTGAAAAGGAAAAGGCTAGGCCTTTACACCTGTACAGATGAATTAACAGACTAATTAAACATTAACATAGGCAACACTGATGCAACACCAGAATGGATCGTGATGACATACACTACGCATTGAGCTCCACTGCCGAGACACACTAGCACTGACACCAGGGTGATGCGCACAGGACTGTGAAGACAAAGACAACGCATTGAGCACCACTGCCGCAAAGACCCAGAGCAGAACGTGATGACATAGACAACGCATAAGCCACACTGCTGAGACGTAAAAGCACTGTCCATGAAGTAAAACTCTCCTTCATGGCTTTTCCGGTGATGGTATATGATGACACAACCGTAAACTTCTCACAAGCCTTAGGCATCAAAGTCTGTGAAGACAAACTCTTCCCACCAACACTGAAACAGAGAAGAATGACATAGCCAACGAACGCACTCCGCACAAAAGCCTGTGACGCTGCAGAATTGGGATGTGTAAGCACTGGCTAACGTTGCACACCAAAATAAGCAATAAGTAAGGAGTCAAAGACAGACACAACAACTGCATAGCAATGCTGAACGAACGTACTGCACCATCCTGTTGTGACGCAACGCTCCCACGACTATTGCTGCTTGCATTCATGCCCACTCACATGAGGAGGTTGCAAGGCAACAGGTACATTAGACACTGAGGCAACGGTCGGACCCACACCAGGCGTGAAAGAGCCGTTGAAGAGCGAGACAAACTGCTCTTTGCTAATTGGCTTACCTTCAGCACCTCTGCTCCTGGGTCCTCTGCCTAGCGTCTGCTCAAAGCCAAACAGAGAACGATCCAAAACGTGTGGATATCAACACGTCACATGCATCATGTCAGAATGATACGTGGGGGTTAGAATGGAATGTTTTCCTGGGCGTTGATTCGGAATATGGCGCTTTTGGTAAATGTGCATATAACACATCATGTATGTCATGTATGTAATGTACATCAGATTATGCATGATGTATAACAAAGAAACCAACAAAAGGGGCGCGATCACTCCTACTGACCACTCGCCTGGAGTGGAGTAGCAGACTGGGTCGGCAATCAAAAAGACGAATGCAACAAACAAACGCAGAAAATATGAACTCATAATTTGACAATGGGTATTCTTCTTCTCGTACTGCCGCGCCAGTACATTTGTTCGTGACACGCACGCGTGCATCGTCTTTACAATCACCACTGCAAGCAAAGGAGTGACAATGGCCACACTTCATGCACTCATTGTGCTTGAAAATGAACATAAACCACTCGTCTGTGCTTTGCTCACAGGGTTGCCCTCAACGCATAGGCCAAAGGGTTCGAGACCGACAGAACACCACCTGCAACCAGCCCAATGCAAGCCACCACGGCAAACTTCACCAATGGCGGTGATGTTGCGCACTCGTCCAAGTCACAACTGGTACTGGTATGCTCCATTGAAATGCCCATGGCCATTGTGCTCAAAGCCGCAAGGCTGAGCAAGATGACGTAAGTATGGGCTCCTGCGTATTTTGCCAGAAACATCATCGAGCATATTGTGGGTGACAGTCAAAGAGGACTGGAGAGATTCAATGGCGAAGTAAGTCCAGGCGCGAGGAACAGCTGCTGCGTGACCTCACGAGGCTGCGTTGTGTAGTGCAATGGGAGCGTTACAGCGAGTGGTCTCGCCTAGCCCGCGGATCCGATTGCGTCGGCAATGCGTTGGTTTCACTGCCGAGCTGGTATTATGCGCCACAGCACGGCGAGCCGAGACGCGTGGATGCGGCTTGAGCCAAAATGGATACGGATATATATATATATATATATATATATATAGCAGTTTTTCGTTTGTTCCGTTGCCAGAAATAGATTACATCAAAACACATGATTTGAAACACACCCAAAACACAAATATGTGTATCTCGTGCGTTATGTGTTTTGTTGTTGATTTGATTGGATTTGATACGTGTAGTTTTACAAGGACGAAATGCAGTGAGTGCGCAATGTTGCAACCACAATCACAGACAACCACAGCCGCAACCACTGCCACAGTCTAATCACAACCCTGGCCACTGCCACATCCACATCCACACCCGCAGCCTGTCGGCTGTGGTTGTCCGTGGCTGTGGCTGGGATTGTGGCTACGACTCTTTGTGGCTGTGGCTGTATGAATTTGGGCTGCATATGGCTGTGGTTGCCTGTGTTAGCTGCTGTGGTTGAGGCTGCGGCCGTCTGCAAGCCTGCTCCACAAAACCTGATTTTATTCAACAACTGTGGCTGGTTGGGGAGGGAGATCGTCAGCCGCCTGGACTTCTCCGATCAAGAGAAAGAGGAGAAGAGGAGAAGAGGAGAAGAGGAGAAGAGGAGAAGAGGAGAAGAGGAGAAGAGGAGAGGATGAGAAGAGGATAAGAGGAGAAGAGGAGAAGAGGAGAAGAGGAGAAGAGAAGAAGAGGAGGAGAAGAGGAGAAGATGAGAAAAGGAAAAGACGAGAAGATGAGAAGAGGAGAAGAGGCGAAGAGGCGAAGAGGCGAAGAAGGCGAAGAAGAGACGTGGAGAAGAGGAGAAGAGGAGAAGAGGAGAAGCGGCGAAGAGGGCGAAGCGGAGAAGTGGAGAAGAGGTCCCTCCCATGGTACCCCTTTGGGCTCCCAAGGGTCCCCTCCCATGGGGTCCCACCCCACCCCATCCCAGTCCGATTCGCACCCCATCCAGCAGATCGTCCACGAGTGGCATCGCGGTTTAAGTTGGAAAAAACACGATCGTTTATTCCCCACTCTTGTATCTTGATGAGAATACATGGAATCGGTCCGTATGCAATCCCAGGACCTTTTCCACATTGTATTACCACGCCACCCTTAAACCAAACATTGTTTGTTTTTTATCTTTGTTTGGGGTTGCGCTGGGATCATGTTGTTGTTGCTGCCATTAGCTTCTTGGGCTTGCTCTCTATGCAGGAAAAGAAGAGGAATGACAATGACGGAGAGGAACATGTCAGCCTGCAATCCATATCTTGTCATCACCCCATTCAGCACAGTAGTTAGATAGCCAGGTGAAGCCTATTATGTCACCTGTACAGTTTCTAGAGTAAACACTTGTTTTCATGTGTATGGGGGCGAATGGGGCAATCGCAGGTACCATATTTTCATAGAATTCAACAATATCGAAAATCAGAACACATATTGTTTGCGATTTCTGTGAGTTGTCCCCTAACCAGGCTTGCCTTTGGGGTTCTTATTGTTTGGAGTAAGAAGTGAGTAGGGGTGGCGCGGGTCGGCGGGTCCCCTACAACCTCGGATGGTTACTACAGTGCCCTCAGCTGGTTCCCCAAGTTTGGCATAACATCTAATCAGATACAACTTCTACACACAAATCAATGTGTTCTATGGATGCTCATAACAAATCAGTGTGTTCAAAAACAAAAACTCATGTATATCCATGGATGACCCATGGATATCCATGAGTATCCATGGATGATCCGTTTACTCCCCCAGCCCTCCCTCAGCCCTCCTTCATCCGTCGAACGCCAAGAAGAATTTGCTGGGGCGGTGCTCCTTTTTTATGTTGTTGGGCCCCAAGTTGTGCTTTGGATTTCCCACAAATATGATTTGTTTTTTGCTTTGGCTCCAAAGGTCTGCGGGCTAGGCTTGGGGGCGTTGTCGCATGTCTTCGGGTTTCGCATGTTCTGCATTGTTGATGTTCCCTTTTCATGTTTATGGCCTCCATGTTGTGTTTTCGATTTCCCACAAATAGGATTCTGTTTGTGTTGGCTCCACTTGGGCCTGTGGGGCAGGGGTGGGGGGTTCGTCGCATGTCGCGCAAGATGGGTATTCTTAATCAATTGTGTTCGTCATGCCAGTAGTCATATATGCTTGTCTCAACGATTATGCAAGCATGGCCAGAGACCAGCATGGCACGCACATCTCAGCCATACTAGGTGTCGGAATTCAGGCACTTGTTCCTCTTTGAAACACAAGTAGCAATTAATTGCTTTTCGGGGGTGCCGCAAATTGTAATTAATGATTATTTCCTGAACGCTTTGAGGCGGAAATGGCCATTAGACCACGTCAGGTCTATTTCCAAGCTGTTTTGAAGCAGCAGTGGATGGTAATGGCGATTGTGGAAACCAAATGGTCACCTGAGTGTAAGGGTGTTTGCGTGCATACCAAATGATTTCCAAAAGATATGTAAAATGAGTTTCAAAATCATTTTCAAACAGCTTGCAAAGGAATGTTTAAAGATAGGTTTGAATATTATTCGAAATATTTTCAAAATAAATGTTAAGGGAACTTCGCTGGGATTTCAATCCCCATTCGGGCTCAAGGCACTTTGCATTGCTTGAGTTGTCCGAGAGTCTGGGCTAGCGTTGTTGCAGTGATGGCATTGGAAGCAAGAGTTCTCCGTATTCTTGCAGATGGCAACGCCAAGATTGCCAAGACAATTGCACAGGCCTGCAACTTGGAAGGCAAGAAGGACATCAACCCAACCTTATATTCTATGGTGCGGCGCAAGCTGATCCTGGCGACCAGAACTACCAACCCGCCATTGTTTAGCATTGTTTGTCTGCCGCCGCACATTCTGAGGAGCCAGCCCTTAGATCATCGGAGCAGGACACCGGAACAGCGACGCAAAAGTAGGAGTAGGAGTCGGTCGGCACCCAAGCCAGCCTTTCTCAGTGCCCCAATAACTTCAAGCTCACACGTTGATGCAATAGTGAGGCGCATAACATCCTCAACTCCAAGGTGGGCAGCGATTATCAGCCAGGCACTGCGTGAAGTCGGCAGTGCAACGCGTGTGGTGAATAAGTTTGACGCCGCATCTTTGTCACGATGGGGGCAGCAAGTCAATGCTTATGTGCCATGTATATCAAACGTCAGCGGCTTGACTGTCGGCATGGTTATGTTGGGTTATAACCCTAGTCTTGCATC
>Ga0115000_10005408_pt1 | contig 10245 bp, 13 predicted proteins | sample ArcticOcean_MG_C_6_FD_89690 | JGI IMG/M metagenome (GOLD analysis project Ga0115000, IMG submission 89690) | Marine microbial communities from western Arctic Ocean - ArcticOcean_MG_CB8_128 | ecosystem: Environmental > Aquatic > Marine > Oceanic | place: Arctic Ocean: Canada Basin | collected... | reverse complement strand
TGTCTGCTTTGGTTCGGCCTTGATAGACAATTGCACTGTGTGTTCCGGAGGTATTTTGAATCACACTGCTAACAGCGATCAAGATTGCGCAGGGACGTGTGATGGTACTGCCACCACGGACTTGTGTGGTACATGCGATGCTAATGCGCAAAACGATTGTGTATCAGATTGCGAGGGTGCTCCCGGTGGTACTGCCACCACGGACTTGTGTGGTACATGTGATGACGACGCAGAAAATGACTGTGTCCATATCCCGTCCATTGCTGAAGTCATTTCGGATATTGATGAATTCACAGGGGTTGTAAATATCTCTACAAAATTTTACATTGCATATGATCTTACAAGATCATATGCAAATAACGAGTTATTGACAACAAGTCAAACTGCTGCGGCTGCGGGGACGGCTTACGGCTATCCACCTGAACAATATACGAACACAACCCTCCAATCATTGGCCTCTGTTTACGGATCTTCTTCGTATCAAACAGGGTTTCTGGATTCAGATTTAACATCGGCAGATATTGTGGCGCAAACTGATTTGTCTGCATATAAATCACCTTATATCGATGGTGCAACTCATTACACTTTAGAAACAACGGAAAGTACATGGGCATTAAAGTACTCTAACGGACATTCCATTTTAAGTGGCACTCGTACCAATACAACTTTAGTTGGTCTTCCATCACCAGGAAGCGCCATGATAGAGTTCCCTGTCTCTTTTGAAGGGACAATTGGTTATCAAGTTGTCGATGATTATGGCATTGGTATACAGTCTTTCAATCTAAAAGAAGATCATAATCATTAAATCTAAAATGGACTATTTAAACAAAACGATATAAAAACAACCTAAAATGTTAAACTTAATACCCGGCGATACATTGTATCATATATCTACATTTCTAAATTTTAAGGAAACGTTAGTTATTAAAGAATCACATCCTATTCCTAAATGTTTAGACAAACATATTCGACAAAAACAATTCAAATGGCTTCAAAATAAATTGTCGAACAATTTATTCACAACATTTTGTCAAGGACATTGTGCAGACGATACATGTAGCCGCCAAAAAGCAATATGCATTGACATAATACAAGTTAAAACACACGTACTGTCACAATATTGTAGTCAACATACCTTACAACATAAATATATAAACGCTATCACTTTAATTTGAATCACTTGAAAGACGCCCTGTACCACCACCGCGGTAATTATTTTTAGACAAATATTTATAAATAACGTGCAAATCGTTTAATTCATCTGGACTTGAGGCCAGTATCCATTGTGTGTACACAGATTTTGTTTTGTCTTTCACTCTAAAATGGCGTGATATTTTTATAATAATTTCATAACATTCTTGAACCATACTTGTTTTTATTTGGACTTGATGACGGAGTAACGTGGCTAATTGTTTTGCCAGGAGGTGGACATGGTCGTTTGTTAAATATTGCCAGGTAAAAACAGGCCCGGTTGGAGAATGTACCATCAATTTTAACGTGTAATATAACATGGTGAAGGTATCTTTGGTTGGACTCTGTTCCATTAAAAGTGTGTGAAGTTTGCGCCCCACATCTGCTGTCAAACCTTTCACTTGTGGAGGGGGGTTGTCCATATCCAAAGTTGACTCTTCCCATTCGTCGTCTGAACTTTGCATTTCTTAAATGAGTTGCCATTTATATATGTCAAAAAATTTAAACTTTAACACTATATAACCACAAGTAATAATTACATTTAATGCGTTATCTTATTCTATGCCTGTTCACAAAATTACTAATTATTAATGGTCATAAGGGTCATAAGCATCACAAAATAATAACATATTTCAAAGTTGATACTCGGTCTCATACATTAAAACATCACAACGCTCAGCATAAAACTCTTTTTAACGATAATTTTTCAAAAGAGTTTTCAAAAAAGTTTTGTAACGCAAAAATTGATCAACATGTTGCGCGAAGACGTTTGCGGGGTGGTTCGCGAAAACTTTTTGAGCCACCCTTCGCTGATATTTTTTTACACAGTACAAATGTAAATACTACAATTCCTGAGGTAGTAAATACAGTTCCCGGGATAGGAAATACTACAGTTCCTGAGATAACCACAGATGGGATAGTAAATATAGTTCTGGAGATAGAAAATACTACAGATGGGATAGTAAATACTACAATTCCGGAGGTAGTAAATACAGTTCTGGAGATAGTTAATACTACAATTCCGGAGGTAGTAAATACAGTTCTGGAGATAGTAAATACTACAATTCCTGAGGTAGTTAATACTACAATTCCTGAGGTAGTTAATACAGTTCTGGAGATAGTAAATACTACAATTCCTGAGGTAGTTAATACTACAATTCCTGAGGTAGTAAATACAGTTCTGGAGATAGTAAATACCACAGATGGAATAGGAACTACAGTTCCTGAGATAGTAAATACAATGACAGTAGAGTTTTGTATGGATTACACTCAACCATTGATTGAATTAATTTTAAGTGGTAAGTCAAATCACGATGAAGACCTGAGTAATATCGAAGCATGGTCATTGGCGGATAGAAATATCTTTTTCTGTAAACATATAGAATTTGTAGATTATTGTTAAAATATTTTCGTTACATTACATAAATCTCCATAACTTTTAGTAAAATTTTCATGTTCACAGATTGTTTCTAATAATCTAATTTGTTCCTCAATTTTAGGAATCAGATCTTGTACGTCTGTCAATGTTAGTGATCCCTGCACAACTAAATCATTTACTTGTGTCCCCAATGAAATAGACCATGCCGATAACGAGCATAATATAATAAACATGAGACCTGTTGCAACAGCTGTGCCGTAAAAAATACTCCATTGAACGGGATTTTTTTTAAACGATCGGCTTTCTATGAGTGTTTCCCTCAATAGATTTGTTGGTTGATCAATATTTATAGACATTTGTAACAAACGCTAGTCGTATTAAATAGTCGAAATTTGTAGAAAGTTCATAATTTTATCAACAGTGTCACTTGGTGTTTGAGACGCCACAACTTGCAGACGAAATGTTGCATATTTTTCATACAACTTCCGCCGCTGATCATATAAATCTCGAAAGGTTTGTATTCCCTCTGGAAATACAATGGGTCTTTGCTTTCCTTCATTTTCTTTGCGTCTTGAAATAACATCAAATGGTGCATCAAGCCAAACCACAGTGTGTTCTTTCGCAATATTATTCATTGTCGTTGTATAATAACATGCCGACCCACCTAGTGATAATACAATGTTTCCTAAATCTTGTTGTATCGATTTTTCTTCTGCTTCACAAAATATTTCGCGTCCATATTTTTCTAAATATTGAATTTCAGTCATGTTGTGTGTTTGTTGGAATAGATCACGCGAATCTAAAAATGGTAGAGTTAGTTCCTTCGCCAACATAGCGCCGCATGTCGTTTTACCAGAATAGCACATTCCCTGTAAAATAATCATTTCAAAATAATCGTCAAAATTAAATAGCCTGTGACAAATAACAAAAAAATCCTTATTAATTATCTACAATTCTAGGTGCTACATACAAACAAAGGAATGAATTTTCTCCCAAATCCACTTTTAATCTAGACGGCATTTCGTTGGAAAATCCCATGAAACATTTGTCGCCACCACATGAGGAGAATACAAACATGGATTTTGTCGCGTGATGTGATAATGTGATGTCGACTGGGGTTACAAAACCGCAAAGTTGCACGCGTTCACCTGCCATTGGTTCTGTGTGTGTAATTGTTCCCATTTCTGTAGATTGAGCAGAACAACAAAACTGTGTCTCGGATATTTGAAATCGAATCTCAGATTTTGCCATGAGGAGTTTATCCATCCAATCTCGCAGCACATCATGATGCACAGAGAGAGCAACATCATCTGTTAATTCAGGAATGTCTAATTCGTCTTCTTCGATGTCAATCGCACGGACGGAAAACTCTGTTTTTTGATCGTCTAGAATGAAAAAAATAGACAGTGAGTTTTGATCCTGAGCTTTCCAAAGAACAGTTGCTTTTTTTGCCTTTTGTAAAATATTTGTGAGTGTTTCTGTATAAAGTCCAAGCGTGACTGGTGTTGAACAAGAGTACCGCTCAAATATATGCGGCCGGAGCTGTAATTTTACTAAAGACGTTTTACTCTGATCCATGCTCGTCACACGAATGCCTTGTGTGTCAAAAGATATGTTTATCATGGGATTGGTGTGTTGCATCGCTTTAAAAATTTTTAAACACTCTGATGTATTTTTCCATACACATTCCATTTTTTTTTATATCGAATATCATGGAATACACTTTATATGTATCAAAAGTTCTACATATGTTTGAAAACATCTTACTTCAAATCAGAGTACTATAAACTGACTCCGGAATTAAATATATTATGGGAAAGCGCTTATCTCTGTGTTTACAACCACAGCCGTATCATCCCGTGGACGACTTTGAAGATTTGGAAATGGGCAATAAAAGCACCTGCTCGTCGGATGATTCGATTATTAGTGTCGAGATCGATTTTGATATGTATTTAACTACAAATACAGATTCAAAATTATAGTTCACAAGTTCAGTATAAAGGCATCTTTGTAAAGGTTTATCTGCCATCATGTTGTCAACTCATCAAATACAAATTATTAAGCGTAATGGTTCTCGCCAAACATACACTACGTCCAAAACATTGCGTTTTTTGGACGATTTAAAGCGATTGAGACCAAAGTTAAACAAAATTTCCGCCCAGGAAATTTCAAAACGCCTAACATTTGGAAATGGCATGACGACCACAGCATTGGCAGAACACATGGCAGAAGTATGTGCATCGTTAACGGTCAGACACTGGGAATATGGCGCTCTCGGTGGGCGTGTTGTTATCTCTATGTTGCACCAACATACCCCCAAAACATTTGTAGAAAGTGTTTTGGCATTAAGAACAACCCTTTCTGACGAATTTATCCAATGTTGTGAACGGAACCGAGCCGCACTGAACAATATGATTGACGACGATAGGGATTATCAGTATGATATTATGGGTATTCGTACTTTACAGCGTTCCTATCTTTTGAAAGTGAGCAATGTCGTTGTAGAACGCCCACAATATATGTTGATGCGCGTGGCGGTGGCTTTACATGGTGATAATATGGAGTTAGTTCGTGAAACCTATGAAGCCACCTCGCAGCTCTTATATACGCACGCCACACCCACTCTTATGAACGCCGGCCTTAAAAAACAACAACTTGCATCTTGTTTTCTCATGACAATGACAGAAGATTCCATTGACGGTATTTTCGAAACACTCAAAAGATGTGCAAAAATATCAAAGGGTGCAGGAGGCATTGGCCTCAGTATTTCAAATATCCGCGCTTCAGGTACACTTATTAATGGCACAAACGGCATTTCAAACGGCATTTCGCCGATGCTGAGGGTCTTTAACGACACTGCCAGATATGTTGATCAGGGAGGCGGCAAGCGCAAAGGATCTTTTGCAATCTTTTTAGAACCACATCATCCCGATATTCTTGATTTTTTAGAACTCAAAAAAAATCACGGTATTGATTCTGAAAAGGCGCGTGATTTATTTTATGGTCTTTGGATTTCAGATCTTTTCATGCAGCGCGTTAAAGACAACCAACCTTGGTCTGTCATTTGTCCAACACAATGTCCAACATTGCAAGATGCTGTTGGAGACCAGTATGCAGCCTTATATTTAGACTGTGAAAACCGCGGTCTCGTTACAAAAACATTTGATTCGGCACGTGAAGTATGGTTTGCCATACTGGACGCACAGATTGAAACAGGAACTCCATACATGATGTACAAAGACGCTTGTAACCAAAAATCGAATCAGCAGCATCTTGGCACCATTCGTGGTTCAAATTTATGTTGTGAAATAGTTGAATATACATCACCAGACGAAGCTGCTGTCTGTACATTGGCATCTATTTCATTGATAAAATGCTGTCAAAACAATCATTTTGATTTCAAACAATTGGAAAACATCGTGCGCCTGGCAACTCGAAATTTAAATAGAACGATAGATGTCAATTGGTATCCCATTGAACAAGCACGGACATCCAATCTAAAACACAGACCCATCGGTATCGGGGTTCAAGGTCTGGCAGATGTTTTTCAAACTATGAAAATGCCATATGATTCTCTAAAAGCGCGAGAATTAAACAAACACATTTTTGAAACTATTTATTATGCAGCACTTGACGAATCCATTCAAATGGCTATGCAAGATGGGCCGTATCTTACATTTCAAGGCTCGCCCATGTCAAAAGGAATGACACAGATTGAATTATGGGGGGTTCAACATTCTGATCAAAGGTACCCGTGGACGACTTTACGGCAAAAACTCGTTCAACACGGTGCGCGTAATTCATTATTAACAGCACCAATGCCAACAGCATCCACAGCGTCCATTCTAGGCAATACTGAGTCATTTGAACCAAGAACATCCAACCTCTATACAAGACGTGTGCTATCTGGTGAATACATCGTTATCAACAAATATCTTCAAGAAGAATTAACTGCAAGAGGTCTATGGAATGTAGAAATGAGCTCGAAGCTTATTGCAGAACGAGGATCAGTACAAAATATACCAACTATACCAGATGACGTCAAACAAATATATAGAACTGTGTGGGAAATATCTCAAAGATCGATTATTGACATGGCCGCTGACCGTGCCATCTATATTGACCAGTCACAGTCGTTGAATTTACACATTGAAGAGGCGACCCGTGCTATTCTAACATCGGTTCACTTTCATACATGGTCTAAAGGATTAAAAACAGGACAATATTATCTTCGATCACAACCCAAAGCAAAAGCTTTGCAATTTACAGTTCCGACAGAAGAATGTTTAATGTGTTCTGCATAAAACTTAGTTTTTTTTTATATTCATATTTAGTTTGTAGCAATAAATGGTATTTCAAATTCACTTTGATGCGTTTTTTTAGAGGCAGGTCGAAACCACAGCGGATATTTAACAACAACACTCTGCAAAACAACAACCACACACCAAACTACTATAACACCAAATATTCGCACGGGGAAATTATTACGCAGAATAAACAGATGAAGTTCGGCAATACCATAAAAATCAATACCTTCAATAGTAATACCCATGAACGCAGCATTTGCTATGACATCGATTTTAGATGTAAAATCCCAAAAAAAACACGCGAAAAAACTTCCGAATAAAGCATGATGGATATGGACATGGTATTCATTTTGTTGAGTAATCATGGAAATCCATACAATGACCCACGACGTTGTAATGAGCATAAACGGCCAAACTTCACGAAATATTTTTCGACGGTTATAAGATCGGATCATTTGATACAAAACCAATATCGTAATAACAACGGCCACACAACAAATAATAATCTTTCCCGTAAATGGCAGTCTTTCCCAACACCCCCGGGTCAATGCAAACCCGTTCAAAGACGGCAATTCACCTAACAATGCAAATGCAATGGCAGAGAGATGACTGATACAGATATATAATTTCTGTGTATACGCAGAAATGGGTTCGTCAGGTATTTTTGTGAGTTGATACACCGTCAGAGATATTCCTACAGCGATAACACTGCCATATATAACAGTAACTAAATTAATGTCATTATGCGAGTCCGGTGATATTAAAGGTGACATTTGTAAAAGTTGAGAACAGAAATATACGGAATAAATATTTAAAACATAAAACAATAACATTAAAGGTAAATCAATTTACATTTATAGTAGTATTTCCTTTAATCTTCAGGTCAAAATATTCAGGTCAACATTTTCAGCCAAGAATTCAGAAGAAAAGAAATCACCATCCCAATCCGCCTTCATAACTATTTTTGCGGGTCATCGCTATTAACACCTCATTTTGTCGCATAATACCACTATAATATTGTACCATCTCCGCCAAACGTTTAAGCAATAAAACGTTTTCTTTGTGTAACTCTATGGAACTTTGACTGCGTTCGTCCAGTTCGTTGCGCAATATACGAATTTGTTCCCGGAGTTCTTTAATTTTTTGAAGACATAATGATTTTGTAGGGAGTGTGTTTTTGAGCACGTAATGTTTATATGTCGCATTTTGTATTGCAATCCGGCGAAATTTGTCAGAATTTGCTTTTTTCATAATCATAGAAAAATGAGATATATTTATACAGTTTATTTTCGAAACTTAATTACACATATGTTAGTATATTTTTAACCATCAACAACAACACGTAATAATGACTGATATTAAAGAAATTCAATACCAAGAGCGTCGAAATCAACTGGCCAGTCGTTTCGAGGCATTGCAACAAGCAAAGGAATTGCATCGCGAAAGTAATATTAAAGATAGATTCAACTACTTGGAAAAAAAACTTGATGGTATATTTCTCATTCTAGAGCAACTCACTCGTCATACAAAATCGACCCCAATGGATACCGACGCACTGGATCAGTATCCATTGGGGTCGTATTTAGAAGAATTAACAAGACAAGCTTTACAATAATTACATATGCCAATCTCCACGAGTAGAACCGATAATGGTAATGAAATAAAAAGACTGGTCATTTTGTATATCTGCAGAGTTTAAAGAATCTGAAATGTAAGACCATTTCGCGGGTACTGACCACTCTCCATCAAATTCATGCAATTCTACGATTTGATGGGTGTTGTTCCACATTTTCCAACTGACACTAACACGCTTTTCCCCTTTATCAAAGGCAAAGGAGGCAGTTTTCCACCATGGACTTGGCTCTCTAACTTCTATTTTAAATGTTCTTGATTTATCGTTTTCATTATATATGCCTATTTTTTTTTTCAAATTAAAAACAATGGAAATCATTCCATTCAAAACATTGTTATTTATAGTTCCAATTGACATTCAACCCTGTTGTAAATTTCAAATTCAGTTTAAACATAGACTATACTTCAACAGGTTGTATATTAATGTAAAATATATCTGTTTTTATCTAGAAACGGTTGTAGTACTTCTATAGACGATCTGTGTTTTTGTCTTTCTTGTACAAGTTTAGTTATAGCCGTGGGCCCAGCAAATTGTAATTCAAACCATCTGCGACCACCCGATTTACCAATGACTCTTGTAATGACAGAATAATCATCAAATACCCAATAATGTTGGTCATGATCATGTTTGTGTGCTTGAATGTGTAATCCGATAACGTTTTGATGTATTTGTATTCCACCAAAAGATAACATTGCATTCGGATGACAAAATTGTAAAAGAGAATATTTGGGCAAATCCCAGAGTGCAATGGCTTCTAAACAGACGCGTCTATTGTTACGCGCAATGGGATGCAATTTACCATACAACACTGGGTGCAGCGCCACAACACAGAGACAAAAAACTTCATCTTTCAAAAGGGCATCTGTTTTGGGGATTTTCACCCATGTATTCCAAACTTCTTTTGTTGGAATTCCCGCCAAAAGACGCAGAATGTAAAAAGAAGCCATTTTTTCAAATGGATAAACAAATCCAGGGTCTACTTCTAGCCTTGTTGCAGCATTAAAAACCATTTCTTTACATTCAGGCCTCGTAAGTTTGTTGGAACAATATTCGTATATCTTTTCATTGTTGCACGTAATAGACTCAAATCCAATGTTCTTGGCCCATTCGTCGAATGTAAATGGTATGTGCCAGTCGGAAATAGTATAGCGGGCTGTTGTGTATGAGTGTTTTGGGTGTTTTTCTTCGTGTAGTGTTGTTTTCCACTCGATGTTTCTGAAATACTGCATATTATTGAGATTGACTAAATATTAAGACCTAAATACATGACATAGTCAAAAATTGTCGACAGTGAAGCGGATTTAGGTCTTAATATTAAGAGCTAACTTTCTGAAATTGGCCCAACATTCCTAGCCTGTGAAATATTAAGAGCAAAGACAGATCCAGAAATTTGGCCCAAATTCCTTAATATTAAGAGCAAATACAGATCCAGAAATTTGGCCAAAATTCCTTAATATTAAGAGCATCCAGAAATTTGGCCCAAATTCCTTAATATTAAGAGCAAAGACAGATCCAGAAATTTGGCCAAAATTCCTTAATATTAAGAGCATCCAGAAATTTGGCCCAACATTCCTTAATATTAAGAGCAAAGACAGATCCAGAAATTTGGCCCAAAATTCCTTAATATTAAGAGCAAATGTGACTTTCGGAAATTTGGCCCAAATTCCTTAATATTAAGAGCAAAGACAGATCCAGAAATTTGGCCAAAATTCCTTAATATTAAGAGCAAAGACAGA
>Ga0115000_10005407_pt1 | contig 10246 bp, 8 predicted proteins | sample ArcticOcean_MG_C_6_FD_89690 | JGI IMG/M metagenome (GOLD analysis project Ga0115000, IMG submission 89690) | Marine microbial communities from western Arctic Ocean - ArcticOcean_MG_CB8_128 | ecosystem: Environmental > Aquatic > Marine > Oceanic | place: Arctic Ocean: Canada Basin | collected... | reverse complement strand
TTTGGTTGTGGCTGTTAGATATAACTTATCTTGCTGAGGGTTGTAAGTGGCTTCTTGGGGATAATTGTGAAAAAACTGCATTAAAAAATAAGATTTGCTTGGTTTATAAATATACTGTTTATTTATACAGTATTCAATAGGTTTTAAAAATTAATCATAATTTTTAGCCTAATTTATACTACATTGTTGTAACGGTCTTCTCCTGGAGAAGAATTCTTCTTAATATTATCAATAATATCAAGAACCTCTTTATTTTTACATGAATATAAAATATCTATAAGTTCATACTTTCGATGCGGCTCGCCCCAAGCTCGGTTGCTATTTTCAGCTTGATTGAATGCCTCTAAAACAATATCTTTATCTTCTTTTAAAGAGTGGCTTATGTTCTCTATAATATCAACGACGCAGGAACCGGATGCAGCATGCTTTAGAGCTGTGATCACAAGTTTTTTATCACTGCATAATAAGAAAGACGCAGAACATAAGCCATTACCACTTAATTTTACCGCAGCCAAGACAACCTCTTTATCACTGCGTAATGCAAAAGATGCGCCAAAGAAAGAGAAGCTATTTTTTTTTAAACTAGCCAGGACAACCTCTTTATCACTTCGTAATGCAAAAGATGCAGAATCAAGAGAGAAAGAATCATCTGCTTTTACCGCAGCCAAGGCAACCTCTTTATCACTGCGTAATGCAAAAGATGCATACTGATAATAGAATGACTTGCCTTCTTTAATTTTAGTTAATAAGAACTTTTTATTTGATCTAAGATCAAAGTCCTCGTATTCAGGACAATATTCAATAATGCTTTTTATTTCTCTATTGATTTCTGTATTTTGAGGTCCTGAAGCTAATTTAATTTCATCATCATCCCATAGATGATAATCAGCCTCAGTAATTGCATAGCCTTGACCTGTTACTGCAGCTTTAATAACCTCTTTGTCACTTCTTAATGAAAAATCTGCATATCCAAGTGAGCTGCCTTGCTTCAATACAGACGGCAATACAATTTCTTTGTCACTTCTCAGAGAGAAATCAAGCTCCTGTAAATAAAACCCATCTTTGACAATATGAATTGCAACTTCTTTGTCGCTTCTTAAAGAAAAACTTGCATATTCAATGGCACTTGAATGTTTTTTAAATGCAGCTATAACAAACTCCTTATCAGATCTAAGATCAAAGTCTAGATATTGAAGAATAGTCTCTCGATGAACCCATTTTGAATTTAGGGATGCAAGTAACATTTCTCTATTGGAGTTAATTGATTGGCTGGTATATTTAAGAATGCGTTGATTAAACCTAATTGCTTTTAAAATAAAGTCGGGATCATTTTTAAGAGATTCATCAAAATATTTAAATTCACCTGCATATTGCTTATAATTCTTCCTACTCTTTATTGACTCTAATGCTACTTCTGGATCAGCTTTTAGATGATCGCTAGCTTCCTCTAGCGAACACTTGTCATTTTTTAATGCAGTAATAAGCTTTTTCTTTTCTAATTTAGCTGATGTCATGATCACTCATACTTTGAAATAATTGAGCATATTCGCATTACTTATCACCTTAGAGGTAACTAAGTATCTTTTCATAAAAAGCAGAAGGAATACCAACTTCCAAGCAAATTGATTCTAAAATCTCCTTTTCAGTATCAGTAACTTCACCATCTGCTCTAGCTACTAAAATTAATTTTTGTAAAATACCGCATTTAACAGGCTGAGCTAAGTTTATATAACTTTCCATATTTAATTTAAGTTGCTTGTTAGCTTCAAGGTAAGGGTCTTTATTAAGTTTTAATCTATTTAAAGTCACTAGAGCCTCATCAGAGGAAGATAAGCTCATAATTATTATCTGACTGATCATTATTAGACTTCTGCCATAAGCTCTTAGCTTTAGTAAAATCTTTGTGGGGTAGCCATTCGTTATCTTCTTCCGCGCAATGAATTTCTCCATATGCTGTAATATATCTGTTACTCATTCTATTTCTTATTTTAATTATTCTCCTTAAATATAGGTGTTTTTATTGATGATTTCAAATTAAATATTCAAAGTTTTAAAACAGAATTTAATCAAGCTTTCGGAGCTGACGCATACGATTATATGAAAGGCGGCAAAGGCTGGTTTGTAATAAATTAAAATTTATCTAAAGCATCTCCTCTAATCTATCCCAGCCTAGCCATTTATCTCCATATTTTACTTCTGGACGTTGAGGGAGGTAGGATTTTTTATCTTTAGCGTCATATCGTCTCCATCTAACATATTGATGAGCATTTTTTATATTTGTTTTTATAAAAAATTGACATGCTTTTTCTAAAGGCCAGTGATGTCCGCCATGCTTACCATCTACGAATTCATCAACCGGAAGCTCTTCAAGTGATAAATTAAAGAGATAGTTATCTATTTCTTTGTCGGTTATATCTGAGGAGTAAATAGCAAATTTATTCATGTCTATGCGGCTACATTTTTGGAGAAAAATTACTTTATCTAGTGTCCGTCTTCTACCAACTGGAATATACGCAAAAAGCATTTTTGCTATTTGAAAACATTTTACAGAAGGATTTATATTAAAAGATTCTTTAAATTTTAGTATGTCAAAAATATCTATAATCTTTTTTCCCTTATCAAAAGATTGCAGAATTGCGGCCACCAATTGTTCTTCTTGTGTTTTTGTGACATTAATATCTCTATCTCTAAGTCCCCATAGACCTGCCTGAATAAGAGTAACTTTTGGAGTAGCTAGGGTTGTATGAATTTGGAAATGAGACGAGCCTCTAACTTTACTTACCTCTTTGGAGATATCTTGAAGACGCATTGGCGCTCCATTTTCTTTTAGAATTTTTAAGATAAGTGGGTATTTCTCTATTCTTTTTGCTGCTTTTGATGAGCCTATGTCTGAATCAGATATAGACCAAACCAATCTTCCGTGATCTATGACTCTGCTATTAATAGCATATGCATACATACGCATCATGACTGTTAATAATTCATGAGTCATATTTATTTGTTTTTCATCTAAAAGATTTTTAATAACATTATCAGTAAGCAGTCGTCTTAAGATATTTTTTAAATTAAATTGGCGGCCTATATTTTCTAAAAGCTCCTCGAGTACTTTTGCAACAAGTTGCTTGCCTAAATCTGGATCTACCGCATCATCTGCAAAAATAAAACTGAACTTTCCATACGCATATAGACCTTTAGTAAAGGTTTTTTCATTTTGATCGTCTCTTCCATTAAAAATAGATCCAATTACTCTTTTTTCACCAACAGCATCATAATTAAATTCTTCTTTTATCTGATTTACAACAGATTCAACCTTAATAGGCTGGCCTGGATTTTTATATCTCAATCTTGCTATAGCATATCTTGCCATCTTTGCTGTATCTGTATATTTTTTATGTATCTCTTTATATATATATTCAAAAGCGTCAACTCTTCTTGCTATAAGACAGTGAGCTTTTACGGAATCCTTAAGAGAAAGTCGAAAATGACTTTCACCATTAAGATTATATGAAGCAATTATTTCTTCAGCCGAGCAAACATGAAATGAAAAAATTCTATATTCAAACTCTATCGATTCCCACCTAGCTAACTTAGGTTCAGTAAAAAAAATATTATAAAACTCATTAGGTTTTGTTGCAGATGCAAGGTATTTAGAGATTCCACTAAAAATAGGATCTGCTTGCTCTAGTTCAAATACATTTCTAATAAAGGCATTGCTCTCGAGATAAGCTTCGATGATATTATTTTGCTCATAGGATAATTCAAGCTTTATTTGTCTAATAAATTTACTCTGCACTTGTCTAATTCTTTCTCTAGTGACTCCTATAACTTTTCCACATTCCTCTAAGGTATCTCCATGAAAGAGTCTATCGATTAACCAGCCTTTGTGTTTTTCATATTTTGTTGCAAATAATCTATCCATTAATGAAGCCAGAGAATTATTTGCTCCTCCTGGAGTATTTTTCATAACATCATGCAGATCGGTATTATTTAAAAAATTTTCTATTGTAAAAAATATATTATCAGTTCTTCTAGAATCATTAGCTTTTGGAAATAAAATTTTAATAAACTCATCATTTGATAGCTCATAAAGATCATGAAGTGTTTTTATGTTATTAATCAAAAGAAGGTTATTGATTCTGGTTGAAAACCCTACATAAGAAACTGAGAAGCCGAGGAGGCTTTTATCAAAATCACTTAACACTCCTTGAATCTTAAGATCAAATTTTGCAGGGATTTTAAATTTTAAAAAAGCTGTTTTTATTTCATCTATACTCTTTTTTCCTAAATTAGGTAGCCTACTAAAATATAGATCATCAACCTTGGCAAGATCTTCTAAAGTTTTAATACCTGCATTCAATAATCCATTCTCAGATCTTCTAGAGAGTTTCATCACTTGAACTGGATAAGGATTGTTCAACATATTTTGCTTGTTCAGATCATACTGGGCCGAGGTATAGTCTGATGCTGCCTTTGCCTCATTTGCCTTTTTTATCCTTTCTGCCTTTTTCAAGCCAGTTTCATTGGCTGCTTCGATTAGTCTAGTTAGCTCACTGTCGGCTTTAGTAACTTTATCGAATTGAGCTTCTTCAGCTTCTTCAGCAACTAATTCTTCAGCATATTTTGAGGGCCTATCAAACTTAGATTCTAAATCTAATATAGTTTTATCAATTACAAGTTTTAATTCCGCAAGCGTATTATCACTTGATAAATAAAACTGATACACCATAAAACCATCAGAGCCTTTTATATACATAAACTTGTCTATAAAATATAAACCATCATATCTATATCCAGATTTAGGCCCAAAGCTTGTTTGAAAACCTCTTGTTACCCTTATTGGTAGTTTGTCATGATATGACTTTATTAAACCACTATTACCTGGGCTTAATACTTGATCGCTAGACTGTCTGCCAGTATTTGCATCTCGACCTGAATCACCTGTGTATACAATCTTATCGATATTATCAATATCATCAATATAGCCACCAGATAGAACAATTGAGCATGCTCCTTCTGAACCTTTTCCCCAAATACCTGCTTGAAGTGGCCCATGAATACGAGCATCATGCAAATCTCTTCTACTATTAAAAATTTGACCAAGTTTGGTATTTTGAATATTTCCAAAAATGTAATTTTTCACTAAATTATGTTGCTAGTTTATAAATTTTAAAAAAAATCTTTGATGATTTTCTTCCAATCAATAACTTTGTCTTGTTTTTTGTAGTATTTTTGCTCAATAATGTCTATGCCGTAAGAAGCGGCTTTCTCAATATTAATAGATAAATCCTTATCAGAAGTCTCAGGGTATAAACCTTTGTAAATAACAACTGCTGCTACATCATAAATAAGATCATCTTGGTCAGCAATTTTGTGTTTTAGAGTTGCTTTATCTAAATCTTTGTGCGCTTTGTATTTAAAACCTATTGCTAGTCCAAGCTGAGCTAATTCTCTATATTCTTGCGGATTACCCTTTTCACTGCTGAGCTTCGAAGCAAAACTATGCGCACTTACACTTAAACTAAAATTCTTTTTCATTAAGTTACATCCTCTATTTCAGTTTTATCATCACTTATTCTCTTCAAATTATTAATTTGCCCTATCTTGTTATGAATAAGGGACTCTAATTTACCTCCTTTATCTAACTCTTCTGGTTGGACAATTAAGATATATTGAGAGCAATATTGCGGACTTACCTCCAATAATGCCTGCCTGTATTTATCATCAAGTCTTCCAAAAGGAGTATCCATCATTAAAGGAGCATTAATACCAATTTTATTTCTTAATGCGGTAATTAAGCTTAATGCAACTATCTGACTGCCGCCAGCTGAAGGTGTTAAGAAATCACCACGAGGATTCTTAATTTTTAGTCCATAATTATCATTTATATCCAGTTCTAGCTCGGACTCAACTTCTATGACTTTGTATTTTTTTAGCTCGGTATAAATATTATTAGCTTCGTCTTGAACGCTCCTTTTTGCACTATCGGTCATATGAGTAACACTTTTTGAAAAAATATCATAATATTGATTAGAAAGCGCCTTAACTTTAGCTGTATTTGTAGAAGCCTTTGTATTTGGAATACTTAATCTTAGGAGCGATATTTTTTCTTTAACACTATTTAACTTTCCAACTAAACCATTAGCATTATCTTTATCCAATAGTACATCTATATTATTTGCTTTTTTGCTGAGCTTGTCATGATCATTCTTTAGGTCTTTAATTCTTGTTACGTTCTCACCTTTTAATACGTCATTATTTGCGAGCAACTTTGAATCATTAAGGGCAAACCGCGATCTATTATCCATAAGATCCTTTGTTAAATGCTTAAGTTCATTAACTGGGTCTGTTGTTAAAATACCTGACTCTAGCAGTTTTAAATCCGTCTCAATGTCATATAAATCTTCTTTAAATTGTTTTTGATCTTCAGCATTTATTTTTGGCATGTTCTCTTCTATAACCAGCTTTGATTCTGCAGATATTTCAGCGTCTTTTAATAATTTATGATAAATATCAACTTGATTAAAGTTAATTAATTTAGAATTAAGTGACTTTTCTTTATTTTTTAATTTAGTAATTAATGAGGTTTTGTAAAGACCTAAAATCTGTCGATAAGCATATTTAAATTCATTTTGTAGTTGAATTTCAATATCGGCAATAGTGCTTGCAAGGCCATCATTTTCATTTTTAAGACGTTCGCTCTCAGAGATCAGATCTCTTTGCCGAGATTTTAATGATATTTCATCCATAATCTTATTTTTTTTATCTTCATAACTAACTTTTTCATCCCTAAGTTCACTAATTTGAGTTTCTAAATCTGATTCGGCTCTTAACTCTTCCTCTAGCATCTTATTCGTATCTTTTAACTTTTCACTGTTTCTGTGATCCTTGTTAAAGTTAGTTACAGCACTATTCCAGAGTTGTTTTAAAGAGTCTCTTCCAGTCTTTAAAAGAGTAATTCTTAAAATATCTTCTATTGATTTTTTTATAGCTTCCGAAAGATCTCCTCCACTACCCTCAATCAATTCCTCATATTCTGAAAGCATTTCACCATCAAATAAAAAGAATCGTGAAATAGATTCTTCAACTACTTGATTAATTTCTATTTGAGCTAATTCATCACTAAAAGTCTCACCATCTTTAACAAGAGTAAGTGTAGAAATAAAGTTAACATTTTTATTATCCATGCCTTCAGGAACTTTTGCTTCTCGAGTTATAATAAAATCAGTTTCTCCAGACTTCATCATGAGCTTAACTTCATAAGTAAACTCGTTATTTGCAGCTGCTGCATAATTTAATCTTGAACTATGATCAGCATATGCTGATTTTTTATCTTTAGTGCTGCCATATAAGCACCAGATAATACCTCGTAAAATAGCAGTTTTTCCTGATTCATTGTCTCCTCTAATAATAGTAATATTCTTATCAGGATCTTGTGAAAAGATTAGCTTCTCTTTGCCTTGAAATGATATCCAATTTTTATAGGTAACTTGCTTGAACTTAATCATTCTTCTATGCCAGACTCCTTTAGTATTAGGGAGTCAAGTATATTTAATCTTTTTTTATTATGAGTTGCGTTATCTAAAGGATATTTTATTAAGCACTCGAGAACTTGATCTAACGATTCTTTCGAAACGTCATGATCTATATATTCTTTATTTATATCTTTTGTAGATTGTTGCAAAACCTCTTCTAATGTCTTCATCGTGTGTATATATTATATATTTCTTCTACACTACCATAATACTTAATGCTGTTGAATATCATCTTCTTCAAATTCATCTAACAAATGCATTTGATTATCTTCAGGCATATCATAGTCAATCAAGATATTATTTAAAAAATTAGTTGAGATAGATTCATTTTCAGCATTTGCTGAAAATTCAAGCCCTCTTATAACTTCTGTTCTAACTAATGATTTAATAGATTCAGCTTTGGTATTAATAGATGTAGTAACTAGATCGTATATATATGCTCTTTTTGCATAATTGTTTTTGTCAGTTCTTAATACCCTTCCTCTGCGCTGAACATATTCACGCCTATTTGATGATGAAGCTAAAATTAGAGCATGATCAGCAGCAGGAATATCAACTCCTTCATCTAAGCATTTAATTGAAAGCATAATTCCGCCTTTTTTTTCAAACAATTCTCGAGATTTCGTCTTTCCGTCTTTAGGTAGATCAGAATAGTATTTGTAATACTCAAAATTATATTCACTAAGTTTTGATCCTAATTGCTCTAACTGAATTTTGCTCTGACAATAAACTAACCATCGTTGCGTTTTCTCATCATCATAGTTATCTTTTAAAATGTTAGCAGCACTATTAATTTTATTTGCTGCTTCCTTGGCAATTGCTGCTCTTTGAATAAGAAGCATTTTTATAGAGTCTGGAAAACTGGTTTTTTTTATATTCTTTTTACTCATGAAAGCAGCGACCTTTTGGCGAATTTCTCCTGAAAGTTGAATCCACTCATCTTCTTCAGATGCAGTCAATAATACTTTGTGTGGATGATAATAATATTTAACTAGCCTTTTATCAGCTATAGCTTCCTTGATTCCATATGTTGGCTCTAACTTATCTCCAAAATAATCTCTTATTCTTTTAGTGCCTTCAGGATCATTGGCTCTATTAACTGTTGCACTTAATCCCATTCTTGCTCCAACATTTAAGGTTAGTATTTTTTTTGAATCATTAGCGCCTAATGTATGAACCTCATCTGCCAACAGCATCAAATGCTCGCCCTGAGAAACACCGTCGATAAAATCCTGCTTAGATGCTGATGCTCTTATTGCAATCACAATTTGTTTTTGCTCTTGAGTTTTTGTATAAATATGCAGGTTATCTCTCCATCTTGGATTTAATGACCCTCCCACAAAGGAAATTATTGCTTCAGGAAATATTGTCTGAAGATCTTTTTTCCATTGATGAAGTAAAATTTCTCCAGGCACAATAAGTATTGCATTTGAACCATTTTTTTCTTCAAAAAACTTTTTTATAGCAAATATTCCAGTAAAAGATTTTCCGCTTCCGGTAGCATGCTCAACCAAGCCTGCAAAATTATTATTCTGCCAATTCTTAATTACATCTTCTTGATGTTTGTAAAGATTAATTGTTTCTGGTTTATTGGAAACAGCTTCCTCTGGAGCAGTTTTTGAATCCTCAGAAGTCGTTGGACTTATAGTTGAGTGAGTCTTTTGTGTGCTCCTAGAATGCGAATTAGGAAATTTTTCAGAAAAGCGTGAATAAAAACTACTTGGAACATCAACTGTTTTCCAGTCTTCTAGAGTTGGATCTTTATTCCAAAACCTTTCAAAGGTTTTAATAATTCTGGCAGCATGTCTGTTATATCCAGTTTCTGAATCCCAGCTCTTAAAGACAGAAACAGATTCAGCACTTTCTCGCAAAGCATTTCTGGAAAAATTACCAGAACTTTCCCATACAACAACTTCGTTATTAGCTCCGTAAAAAATACAACTTTTTAAATGCTGAATGCCTGGAGCAGCTGGATTTTCTAATCTTGCTTTTTTAAAAGAAAATTTAATATTTAATTTTCCTGAGCCAATTAAATTAGTCAATAATCCAAGTTTAAAGGGGAGGCCCTCTTTTTGACTTGGATCATCAATTTCTTCAATTTCTCGAAATAACTGTTTTAATTTAAATAAGCATAAGTCATCATAGCCCTGGCCTTTATTAGCATCTTTTGTTCCAAGATAAATACTTTTTTCTTCTCTTTCTGTAACAGGTTGACCGATAACTAAATCTATTGAGCCTCCATTATCAATTAATGCTTCAATCCCTTCAGCAAGCTCTAAGAGCACATTTGAAGAAAATGAAAAAGTTAGGCGTTGATGACTGGTACAGTTAGCTAAGGCAGGTGTGTAAATTTCTTCAATGGTATCAACTCCTGATCCCGGAGAGGATCCATCGGCAATATTAACCTCTGAAAACGGCTTAATGCTCATAGATTATAAAAATTTGATTTCATGCTTATAAATATATAAGTTATAGGTCAAATTACAACATATTTCAAATATACTCTACTGACTATGCAAAAACGATTAAATACAAAAGTAGCAATAATAACAGGTGCCGGAAGTGGAATTGGTAGAGAGACCTCTCTATTATTTTTAGAAGAAGGTGCACAAGTAGTTCTTGCTGATATAAATAAAAGCACATTAGAAGAAACTATGAACTTAGTTTCTCAAAAAGGTTTTAAAGATAATGCAATAAGTGTAATCGCTGATGTA
>Ga0115000_10005404_pt1 | contig 10247 bp, 9 predicted proteins | sample ArcticOcean_MG_C_6_FD_89690 | JGI IMG/M metagenome (GOLD analysis project Ga0115000, IMG submission 89690) | Marine microbial communities from western Arctic Ocean - ArcticOcean_MG_CB8_128 | ecosystem: Environmental > Aquatic > Marine > Oceanic | place: Arctic Ocean: Canada Basin | collected... | reverse complement strand
TTGTCGCAATTGCCTGAGTAAATGGTACCGGGCGGCGGCAGAGGATAAAGGAATCGACATGGATTATGAAGAGGCGCGGCAAATAATCTATGGGATGCCGTATTCGGAGTGGAAATCGAAATATCAGACGGAGGCACTCCCCGAGCAGCAGACCGCTTTTGACAACACTTTTGACAACAAAGGTCATTAACCAATGCGGTTTAATTGTCTTTTTGTCCTGCTTTGGGCCGCCGGTGTTTTGGCAGACTCAGATACACCGGTTAGTGGACACGAGCAGTTTGCATACGAACTGTTTAAGGAACTGATTGAAACTGATACGACTCACTCTTCAGGCGATACGCTCGCGCTAGCCGAGTCAATCGCCGCTAGGTTGAAAAGTGAAGGGCTCCCGGCAAACGATATCCATGTGATTGAGTATGGTGGCAAGGGAAATGTCGTCGCACGCCTGCGTGCAGATAATCCCGTCGGAAAACCGTTGTTACTGCTCGCACATCTTGACGTGGTTGAGGCGAATCCCGCTGACTGGTCGATGGACCCATCGATCTTGAATGAAGAGGGTGATTATTTCTATGGTCGCGGTACGCTTGACGACAAAAATGAAGTCGCGATACATCTAGCAAACTTTATTCGTCTTCATCGAGAGAGGGCGCACCTGACCAGGGACCTGGTGATCGCGCTGACTGCCGATGAGGAAAGTGGGCCGCATAACGGGGCACTTTACCTCGTTAGGCACCATCCAGAATTGGTGGATGCTGCGTTGGTTTTTAATGAAGGTGGTGGTGGAATTATAAAAGATGGCAAGTATGTCGCCAATACTGTGCAGGCCGCCGAGAAAACCTACCAGACCTTCTCTCTTGAGATTACCAATGCTGGTGGCCATAGCTCAGTGCCAAGGAGCGACAACGCTATTTATCAACTTGCGGCAGCGTTGTCGCGAATTGAAGCATTTGAGTTTCCAGTTCGCTTGAACGAAACGACGCGTGCCTACTTTGAGGGGATTGCCGGTCAAGATACGAGTGAGCGAGCGTCGATGTTCTACGGATTGCTGGATGATCCACCGGCGAATGCGAGCATTAACTATTTCCGGGATGAGCCAGAGATCAACGCTCGTCTTCGGACAACTTGCGTTGCGACACAACTTAACGCGGGGCATGCAGAGAATGCACTTCCGCAGCGCGCTAGTGCGACGGTGAATTGCAGGGTGTTTCCAGGCGAGAGCGTGAATGAGGTTGGGGAGGTGCTGTTTAGGGTGGCGGACGTTCCTTCAATGACCTTGACACCGAAATGGGATGTCCTGTTCAGTGACGCTTCACCTCTAGATGACAGCATCATGGATCCAATTCGCGAGATCACAACATCAATGTGGCCTGGGGCTCTCGTACTTCCCACGATGAGCACCGGTGCGACCGACTCGACATTTTTTCGTAACGCCGGTGTCCCTGTGTATGGGGTGTCGGGGATATTCACAGAATTTGGTGATAACCGAATCCATGGCCGTGATGAGCGACTGCCCAAGCGCAGCTTTTATGAGGGGCTGGAGTTTCTCTACCGTTTGACTCGAGCCGTAGCAGTGTCGAAAGACCTTCCCGTTGCCCCTGTTACGTTATAGGAGTAGCCGATGGCAGTGACTTCAAAACTGGAACTTACCCGTGGGGAGTTTTCCCCTTGGCTGTTTGCGAACGAATCACTCTCTATTTCTCTCTTAAGTGCTACTTCCTATCGGTTCGCCCGATTTTTATGGGACAACATTAATGCCACCGCCGATGAAGACCGGTCGGGTTGGAATGGTGCGCAATGGCAACATTACCTGACCGATCCAAGATGTGAGTTCTTTGCAGTTTACTGTGATGATGAACCCGCAGGATGCTGCGAAATTGTACGCGAAGCTAATCTCATGCGAGCTACCGGTGGGTCGGCGGGAATCAAGGCGTTTGGGTTGTTTTCCGAATTCAGTGGGGAAGGGCTCGAATCGTCCCTGTTGACCAGGATGATTGAAAAGTCATTTGCAACGGGTGCGGACAGGGTGACCCTAAGAGCCGGTCCGGAACTTCCATCTGATACGACAAAGATGTTCCGAAACCAGGGGTTTCGAATTCTCACGAAAGAAAAGTAAGAACAACACTTGGATTAGACGGCCATCCGGGCTTTGATCGGCTCATGGCAGTGGTAGTCAAGCAGGCTGAGGTCAGTCATCTCGAAATCGTCGATCGTTTGCTGGTCTCGGTCTTCGATATGAAGTGAGGGCAGGGGCAGGGGAGTGCGTATGAGCTGTTCCTTTGCCTGCTCGACGGCGTCAAGGTAGATATGGGCATCGCCGATAGTGTGAACAAATTCATGTGCCGTTAGCCCTGTTATTTTTGCAATCATATGTAGCAACAGGGAATAAGAGGCGATGTTGAATGGTACCCCAAGGAACATATCCGCCGAGCGCTGGTACATATGTAACGAAAGTTTTTTGTCGGCCACGTAGAACTGGAAGAAGCTGTGGCAGGGTGGTAGCGCCACCTGGTCGGGAGAGGCCTCACCGGGGTTCCAGGCGTTGACGATAATCCTTCTGCTTTCAGGGTTGTTTTTGATCAGATCAATAGCATCTGCCAACTGGTCAACTTCGCGACCGTCTACTGTTTTCCATTTCCTCCATTGGGAACCGTAAACACGTCCCATATCGCCATCATTCTCCTCTAGTCCCAGGCGTTTCACATAGTCGTCATAGTTGGCGTCCCAGATTTTGTTGTGCTGATAAATTGCTTTGAGATCGTTAATGTTGGTAGACCCGGAAACGAACCACAACAGCTCTGAAGACATGACCTTCCACGCGAGTTTCTTGGTTGTCACAGCCGGGAAGCCATCTGCCATTTTGTACCTGGTGTTTAGGCCAAATACCGAGATGGTGCCTACGCCCGTTCTGTCACCGCGAACCGTACCGTTGTCCAAAATAGTCTGGAGTTGTTCCAGGTATACGTGCATTAATGATGAGTCCCTGTTAGCCGCACTTGCTATCGCCGCAGCTTAGGCAGGTCATACAACCATCCATCATCACCATGGCGGTGACATTACACTTATTGCAAAGCTGGGCTCCTGGGGGGAAGTCACCGGGATCTACTTTTTCCGCGTTGGCAGCATCTTCTAAAGCGGCGCGTTTTTCGGCAATCAATTCCTGGTGCACAGCGCTTAGTTCTTCCTCTTTGATGAGGCCGATTTTTTTCATATGAGTTTCAAGAACCCCGCCAATCTCCGCGACCAGTGAAGGCATAAAGACACCCCCCTTTTTAAAGTAGCCGCCTTGCGGGTCAAATACCTGTTTAAGTTCTTCAGCCAGGAATACGCTGTCACCGCCTTTGCGAAAGACAGCGGAGATGACTCGGGTAAGAGCAAGAATCCATTGGAACTGTTCCATGTTCTTGGAGTTGATAAATACTTCAAAGGGGAATTCCTGTTCATGCTCTGTCGACACATTCAACACAATGTTATTAATGGTTATATACATCGCATGATCTGACAGCGGGGTCTTGACCTTGTAGGTGTAACCCCGCAGTTCATCCGGTCGAGCGACATGTTCATGCATCGTCTCTCTTTCGGGTGGCTTTGCGGGTACTTCTTCGAGTGGTTTTTTTAGGGTATACCCTATAATTTTCTTTTCTATTTTAATGGCCATTGCCTATCCATATTTTGTCCAGAGCAGCTCATTTCAGAGCGGCTCTTGTTTTAAATAAACGGTTTTTAACAAACAGTTTGTAATGTTTCGTTGATATCTATGCGTCGTTAATGACTAGAATTTCCCGTAATAGCCTTCTTTCATTGCATCAAAGAGGTTGGCTGCAGAATGCATTTCTCCGTCATATTCAATTTCTTCATTGCCTTTGACCTCCAGAATCTCACCATCTTCTAATTCAAATTGATAGGTTGTGTTTTCCAGGTCCGCTTCCTTCACCAATACACCCTGGAAGGCTTCAGGGTTGAAGCGGAATGTTGTGCAACCCTTCAGGCCCTGTTCGTAGGCATAACGATAAATGTCCTTGAATTCCTCAAACGGATATTCGGTAGGGACATTTGCCGTTTTTGAAATAGAAGAATCAATCCACTTTTGAGCAGCAGCCTGAATATCAACGTGCTGGGTTGGTGAAATGTCGTCGGCCGTGATGAAGCATTCTGGTAGTTTGCACTCAGGATCGTCCGTGATGGGCTCCGCGTTGGGATTAACCATAGAGCGGTAGGCCAGTAATTCGAATGAGAATACATCCACTTTCTCTTTGGATTTTTTACCTTCGCGAATGACGTTCCTGGCGTAATGGTGTGCAAAGCTGGGTTCAATGCCGTTACTGGCATTATTGGCTAGTGACAGGCTAATAGTGCCGGTGGGCGCTATAGAACTGTGGTGCGTGAACCGGCAACCGGTCTTTGCAATTTTATTGATCAGATCAGGGTCTGCCTCTGCCACCCTTTGCATGTAGCGGGAGTATTTTGCCAGCAGGACCTTACCTTTAATGTTGTCACCGATCTTGACCCCGTCCTCTTTCATTTCCGGGCGTTGGCGTAACATCGCGGCTGTAATCGTGAACTCCTCTTCCATGATTGAAGCGGGCCCTTTCTCCTCGGCGAGTTCTACACCTGCTTGCCAGCCCACAAGCGCGAGTCGTTTAGTGACGGCTTCTGTAAAGGCGACAGATTTTTCATCACCGTAGCTCATTCCCATCATGGTGATAGTAGAACCTAGGCCTAAATAGCCCATCCCATGACGCCGCTTTCGTTCGATTTCTTTTCGTTGCTGTGGCAAGGGCAGGCCGTTGATCTCTACCACGTTGTCCAACATACGGGTGAACACGGCAACAGCTTCGCTGAACGTGTCCCAGTCAAAGTTAGCTTCGTTGGTAAATGGTTTATCGACAAAACGGCAAAGATTAACTGAGCCCAGAAGGCAACTACCATAGGGAGGCAACGGCTGTTCACCACAGGGGTTGGTTGCCCTGATGTCCTCGCAGAACCAGTTGTTGTTCATCTCGTTGACCTTGTCGATCAAGATGAAACCTGGCTCGGCGAAATCATAGGTTGACGCCATAATCAGGTCCCACAGTCGGCGCGCACGGATGGTGTTAGTGATCTTACAGGCAACGAGACCTTCGTTATTAGTGACGTATCTACCTTTTACGGGGAAATCACGCCATAGGATTTTGGAGACATCATCAATATCCAGTTCATCTGCTTCGCGTTCGGCTTCTGTGATCGGAAAACTTAGTCTCCAGTCCGTATCCTGGGTCACGGCTTCCATGAATTCGCTCGTAATCAGCAATGAAAGGTTGAACTGCCGAAGGCGACCGTCTTCACGTTTGGCTTTGATGAATTCCATTACATCAGGGTGGCCAATTTCGAAGGTTGCCATCTGAGCGCCTCTTCGGCCGCCTGCAGATGACACGGTAAAGCAGGTCTTGTCGTAGATATCCATGAAAGACAGAGGCCCCGAGGTATAGGCTCCTGCTCCGGTAACGTAAGCGCCTTTAGGTCGTAGTGTTGAGAACTCATAGCCGATACCACAGCCGGCCTTAAGGGTAAGTCCTGCTTCGACATTTTTCTGCAGGATATCTTCCATTGAATCGTAAATGATGCCGGAGACGGTGCAGTTAATAGTAGAGGTGGCAGGTTTATGCTCCTGAGCGCCGGCATTGGAGATAATTCGACCCGCGGGTATTACTCCCTGGCGCAGTGCCCACAGAAACTTGCTGTACCAGATTCCCTGTTTGTCCTCGTCTTCAACCTCAGAAAGGGCTTTTGCGACGCGTTTGTAGGTGTCATCCATGTTTTGGTCAACAAATCCGCCTTTCTTGTTTTTAAGGCAATATTTGTTCTCCCAGATATCAAGGGAAGTGTCCTGGAATTTGATTTCGTTGACGCTCGACGGTATAGCGGTTAATTCTGGTTTTTGGGCCGTAGAGTCCATATATCTCCTTTATATCAGTACTACTATTACAGATGCCAAAGGGTCTTGTGATCGCCTCTGCAGCTCTTTTCTTCATTTAATGGGCTGTTCTGGGAAGCGTTATTCAGCTTATTGTTGGTCCCTACCAGCCACGTGATCCCCAACAAGTACACAGTTTATCCACAGCTTTTAAACAGATTTTTCCACGTTTTTAGCGTTTCAAAGCGGTGAGGCTTTTTAGGGTCAGCGACTAGATATTGTGCCGCAGCACCCAAGCAAACACAACATATTGTTGATTCTTCGGCATTTAGACAGTGGGAAAAAAGTGAAAAAGGGGGGTCAGGTCTAGCGATTTGACCCTCGCTAGTCCCTGCAGCTCGTCGGTTAAACTCCGGCATTGCGGTTAAACTTGCCTGGTGAAGAACCGCCTTGGGCGTTACCTCGTCAAATTTAAGAGGGATTTGCTTGGGCTTAGCCGGTTAAAATTCAGTAGACGTCCATAAAAATTAACCAACAAGTTGTAAGGGGTGCCAGTGAGCAGAGTAAAAAACAAAACAGCGATAGTGACAGGCGGAGGAAGTGGCCTGGGAGCAGCCTCATGCGAACTGTTAGCGAAGGAAGGTGCGATGGTCGTTGTCACGGACGTAAACGCCGAAGCTGCAGAGCAGACGGCGAATGTCATTGAACAGCGTGGCGGAAAAGCAATCGCCTTACATCAAGACGTAGTAAATCAAGGTCGCTGGCAAGAAGTGATTGACACCACTGTCTCGGAATTTGGCGGTCTGGATGTACTGGTGAACAATGCCGGTATTGTCGGGGCGGGCACAGCCCCGATGGAAGATGTTTCCTTTGAGAGTTGGCGTCAGGTAATGACGATCAATTTGGATGCTGTTTTTCTCGGGTGCCAGGCTGCTATTCGTAAAATGAAATCGTCAGGAGGAGGGTCGATTATTAATATCTCGTCGATCATGGGAATGGTTGGTGGCGCTGGCGCGGCTTACAACGCGTCAAAAGGAGGGGTGCGTCTTTTGTCAAAATAGGTCGCGGTCTATTGCGGTAACAACGGGTACAACATTCGTTGCAATTCGATTCACCCCGGCTATATCTGGACGCCAATGGTAAGAGGCATCGTTGAATTTATTGACGATGTTGATACTGAAGACGCCTTGAAGGAAATGCTGGTAGCAAAGCACCCTATAGGCAGGTTAGGCGAGGCCGACGACATCGCAAAGGGTGTGCTGTTTCTCGCTTCTGATGAATCCAGTTTTATGACCGGAAGTGAGCTTGTTATAGACGGTGGTTACACGGCGGTTTAGGTTTCTAGGTTCTTGTGTTTGTCTACTCGGTTTATGTACCCCTCATGTCTTGTTCAGGCCGTAATCAATTCTGAGCAGGTAACGCTCAGTCGGCTCTGATGTGACCAGCTTAAAGTAAGCGGCGTAAATGTTGAGTTGGCGACCATAACCAATCACGTATCTTGTCTTTTTATACCCTTGTAGGCATTGTTACGGCTGACGACGGGTCCGCACATGCGCTGCAGAGACCGTCAATGACCTAAAAAACAGAAAAGGAAGTTTGATGCACCTTGGAGAACTGGCCGCCACTAACGCCGATAAAGCCGCTTATGTCATTGCTGAAACCGGCGTAACCACGACATTTAAACAACTCGATGACCTGTCTATGCAGGCTTCGCAATTATTTCGTCAGCTCGGATTAAACCGGGGTGACCACGTTGCGATACTCCTTGAGAACCACCCGGCACTGCTCCAGGTCTGTTTCGCGGCGCAGCGATCCGGCCTTTATTTCACGGCTATTTCCTACCGATTACAGGACGAAGAGGTCGAGTACATTGTCAGCGACTGCCAGGCCAAAGTCTTTATCACGTCCAAGAGCCAGCAGAATCTTGTCGAGAAACTGAACCTTGATCACTGTCACAGTTATATGGTCGATGGCGTTGTTGCAGGCTTCAACTCCTGGGAAGACGGTCTTGCAGAGATGCCCGCTGAGAAGATTTTGGATGAATCGATTGGCGTGCAGATGCTTTACTCTTCTGGTACGACGGGAAGGCCCAAAGGGGTATTTAAACCACTGCCGGAAGGCGCGTATGGCGTAGACGAAGGGCCAAACCTGTTTGGGATGCTATATGGCGCCACGGAGAACAGTATCTACCTGAGTCCGGCACCTCTTTATCATGCAGCGCCGTTGACGTTCACCATGGGCATGTTGTCAATGGGGGTGACCTGCATTGTGATGCAACATTTCGAGGCTGAAGCTGCGCTAGCGGCCATAGAGAAATACAAAATTACCCACAGCCAGTGGGTACCCACTATGTTTATTCGTATGCTGAAACTTGATGATGATGTGCGGTTGAAGCACGATGTTTCGAGTCTGCAGTGTGCTATTCATGCTGCTGCGCCATGCCCTGTCCCTATCAAGGAACAGATGATTGAATGGTGGGGACCGGTGATCCATGAATACTATGCCGGCAGTGAAGGCAATGGTTTTGTTGCCATCAATTCGGAGCAATGGCTTGCGCATAAGGGATCGGTAGGGCTACCGCTAACGGCGCAACTACATATTGTTGGCGAAGACGGTGAGGAAGTAGCCCAGGGCGAGTCGGGCACTATCTATTTTGAGGGTGGCGGCGACTTCGAATATTTTAATGATAAAGAAAAAACCGACGAATCTCGACACGCGCAGGGTTGGTCAACGCTTGGGGATGTTGGTTACCGGGATGCGGATGGCTTCCTTTATCTCACCGATCGCAAGAGTTTCATGATTATTTCCGGAGGCGTAAACATCTATCCTCAGGAAACAGAGAACTTGCTGGTCACACATCCAAAAGTGATGGATGTGGCAGTATTTGGTGTCCCCAATGATGATTTCGGCGAAGAGGTCAAGGCAGTTGTGCAACCCAAAGACTGGAACGATGTCGGGCCAGACTTTGAAGCCGAGTTAATCGAGTTCTGTCGAGACCATATTTCACACCTAAAGTGTCCACGCTCGGTAGATTTCGACAAGGAATTACCCCGACATCCGACGGGGAAGCTGTACAAGCGTCTATTGCGAGATAAGTACTGGGAAGGTCACAGAACCAAGCTGTTGTAACGGGATCAGTTAACCTGGGGTTAGTACAAATCGGGGCTGGCACATCCCTAAAAAACCATATTATATCAATCAGTTAGTGAATATCCGTGCATCACGGATGCTGGTTTAATCTAGCTCCATGGGAAGGGGCTGTTTGAGGCTGGGTGCAACTTACTTCAAAGATAAATAGACATCTGTAATCATATCCTGCTCACGCACACCCGGTCCGACATTGACGTAATGAAAAAACAGAGGGAAGTCACCTATTTCCTCTCCACTATCAGGCAGCCATTCATAGACCAGGAATTCAGCTGCTGTGACATGGTCACGGGAACCAGTATGCCGTGCTACCGCGCAGCGACAGGCAGGGATGCTCTTATTGACCACTCCCTGAGGATTTTCTCCAACTTCATTTTCTATAGAGACACAAATGTCTAGGCGAAAGTCTTCCGACCCATGGTGCTCAAGGGCTGCCACTAATGTTTCAGGGAACTCAATAATATCTGCATGCACGGCGTTGACCTCTTTCCTGGGGCGTATTTTGTTTTCATGACGCTATTAACCCAAATACCGGTTTAACCATTCCGGCATTATTCAATATTTCAAACAGCAATCCTGATCAAAATTGCTTTTCAGTAGGAATGCAAAAGAATCCCGGAGAGTTTAGAATCGCTCCCTTGTAAAAAACTTAAACACACACTCATGATGACTAAACTTTCCGCCTACCTAAAAATTATCTTTGCCGTTTTACTGTACATCATCAGTGCCTTCACTTTTGTTGACTATATTTATTCTCTGCTAATACCCGATACTGTGACGGCTATGGAAAATGCCTTTGGCAAACTTGCAATTCTTATATTCATGCTGGTGCTGGCAAAATTTACCCTGGCGGCAGGCAAAGCCCAACTAAAGGAAAAACAGGGTGACGGCACCGAACACCCTGGATCGCCCGATACCGGTGATGCCAATCAGCTGAACCGTCCTGAAAGCGAAATTCAGGAGCAAGGCAAAGAGTCTGATAAATAAAGGGAAACCCTTCTGAATGCCAAAAACTCCTGAGAAAATGAATAGTAGGGCGACTTTTTCTCCGGTGGCAAAAGTATCTTCATGAGTGGTGTTTAGGCTAGAAGTCGAGGGAAGCCATTTTTCGGCAAGGAGTGGTCATCAGCGGCTGACTTTTCTATCGATACTTTTGTATCAACCTCTGTCCCTTAGGACATACACCTTTAGGCATACACCTTTGGGCATA
>Ga0115000_10005401_pt1 | contig 10247 bp, 8 predicted proteins | sample ArcticOcean_MG_C_6_FD_89690 | JGI IMG/M metagenome (GOLD analysis project Ga0115000, IMG submission 89690) | Marine microbial communities from western Arctic Ocean - ArcticOcean_MG_CB8_128 | ecosystem: Environmental > Aquatic > Marine > Oceanic | place: Arctic Ocean: Canada Basin | collected... | reverse complement strand
GATAATCATCCACAGTTGGTATTGTCTGATAATGAACCTTTTATTGTGGCAGGGCTATCTCACTATCTAACGCTTATAGGAAAAAATAATATAGTAATTATTGAGTCAGATTTTCCATCAAAGCCACCACTAGGAATGAAGTTTGGTTTTATCATGGTAAATAAATTTTTACACCATTTGCAAAGAGCAGATCGGGTTAATTTTTTGAAATGGGCTATGGATGTTCTGGAGGTAGGTGGGCTTTTAGAGATTTTGGATACTGACTTAGAACATTACATGATTGAACAGTCAGAACTGCCTGAAATTAGAGATAAACTAACATTAGGTTATCGAGAAACATTAGTAGAGATAGAAAATAGCTTTGCTGATACATTAAAATATGATGTTGAAGATGCGGAGTTCCGAGTCATTCATTTTGATTGCCAAGAATACTGTGATGATACAGATGCATTTAGCCAAAACCCTGGAGATATTATCTCTTTAAAGTTTAAAGGACTTGAAATTATTGCAGAAAAGCCAGCGTAAAAAAATAGATTAGAATCGGTTATGTTGAGTTAACCAGGCTATTTAAGGGAGCGTTTAATTAACTTCCAATCTGGTTGGATAGCGTTCTCTGCTTTTTTTTCCATTGCGCGATATGTTTTTGTTGTTTTTTTTCCAAGTGGAGTAAGGTGAGAGCCTCCTCCTTTACCCCCTCCAGCGGAACCCTCAACTAGGTAAGACTTAAAACTTTTATTCATGGTATCAACGAGAGTCCATGCTCGGCGATAACTCAAGCCTAGCTCACGAGCTGCTTTGGAAATAGAGCCAGAACGTTCAATTTCCTCTAAAAGGTCAACTTTTCCTGGCCCGAGAGCTATTTGACTATCAGAAACCACTCTTATACGAGGCAGACAGCTGGCCGTTTCCAATTTTTTAGAAGTCAATGAAGTATCTCCAATGATTAGAGGATTTAAAAAAATATGAGCTTGCACCAGTTGGTTGTTATATTTTTTTCTAATTTAGTCGTTGGCGAGTTATCTAAAAAAACCTGCATCTTAATTTAAGAATGATAATTGTGAAAGACGTTCTAAGAAAATTTACCCTAAAATTGGGCGCGTAGGTAGTCTCGCTGAATTGGACTTTATTAGAGATTATGCCAAAAATATTAAGAATTGGCATTGAAATTAATTGAGAGCTAGATTATTTTTTATAAAAAATAAATTACGCTTTTGAAAGCGGTTTATAATGATTGGTGTAAGAATTTTAAGAATAGTTAAAATTTATTAGGTTTTTTAATTTTATTTTGGTGGAGCATTATAAAAAATTCAACTCGGTTATCTCCTTTGATAGCAATGATTGCGTTTATTGGCTACGCAACAACAGGTGGTGGTTTTTTTTGTTGTTGGTGCGTCGAATAAGTGGTCTCAATCGAAGCTGAGTGATGAGAATTTGAAAAGAATGCCTATTACAACGTGGGAGCTATGGAAATAGTAATTAATTTTTAATTTGACATGAGATTTAAATTCATTTTTTCGTTTGAGGAGGGTTTTTTTAGATTCACATTAGGGTGGTTTATCGGGTAAAGAATCAACTATCTAGAGCCACTGAAAAATCGGATAAGCTAGAAAAAATCAAATCAGCCTCACTAAAGTCTATGTTTTGGTTTAGTTGGTTCAGGATAATAATACACGACATATTGGCAGCTTTAGCAGCGATTAGCCCTTTTAAAGCGTCTTCAATGACCATACATTGTGACGCATTACAGTGCAGTGACTTAGCAGCATTTATGAAAATATCTGGGTGAGGTTTTTCTTTTGTTGCAGATTCTTTGCCTAGAATATTATCGAATAAGTCTTCAGCACCAGAGTTTTTGAGAATAGCACGGATGTCATGTTTCCATGAACCGGATGCGATTGCTACGGGTAAATTAGCCTTGAGTTTTCTAGCTACTTTAATCGCCTCTGGAAATAATTTAATGTCTCCATTTTGACAATACTGTGAATATACTTCAAATTTTTGTTCGCGTAATTTAATTGGATCGATAGGCAAGTCAAGGTTATGCCTTTTAATTTCACCGGCGATACCTTGACCTTTTGATGTCCATTCCACCCAGTACTCACTTTTATTCAAACTGTGTCCATATTTTTCGAATATCTGATTGTAGGCGAGATAGTGGTAAGGTTCTGAATCGGCAAGAAGGCCATCAAAGTCAAAAATTATCCCATTGGTTTTTTTTAAGAGCGACTTTAATTTTTCGGACTGAGATAACTCATTTAAAGAATTCATAAAAAGTGTAGTTAATTAGCGAAGTATTTGCCCAAACCTATCAGACCTAACCCAATTATCTTCCGAATTCCATGACCAGTAGATTACAAGAGCCTTACCTTTAACTTTATTTATTTCAAGAAACCCCCAAAAGCGGCTGTCCTGACTATTTTCTCTGTTATCTCCCATCATGAATAAGTGTCCAGGTGGAACCAGAATAGGTCCAAAATCATCTCGCGGTACAAGCCGAGTTTGTTGAGGCGCATCCGTATGTCTAGCGTGCTCTTCTAAAATAAGTTTTTCATTAATATAAACCTTTTGTTGTCGAACTTCTAATAGATCACCAGGTACACCAATCACTCGTTTAATAAAATCTCTATTTTCGTTTTTAGGATATTTAAAAACGATAATGTCTTCGTGTTTGGGAACTTTTTGAAAAAATATAATATCGTCAAAAAGCTTTATGTTAAGAAATGGAATAGTATTTGGGATATGAATTCCGTAGGCAAATTTAGAGACAAGAATATGGTCACCAATGAGGAGTGTGTTTTTCATAGATCCTGATGGAATTTTAAATGCCTGAATTATAAAGGTGCGGATAAATAGAGCTAGCAAGAGGGCAATAAAGATTGCCTCGGCGTATTCCCGAAAAATGCTCTTACTACTTTTCTTAATACCTTGAATAGGTTTGTCTTTAGGGGGATTATTTTCCATCGGTTCTCAATACGGCTAAAAAAGCTTCTTGTGGGATTTCTACTCTTCCAATTAGTTTCATTTTCTTTTTACCGGCTTTCTGTTTTTCAAGTAATTTACGTTTGCGAGAAATATCTCCGCCATAGCACTTTGCCAGCACATTTTTTCTTAGTGCTTTGATTGTCTCCCGAGCGATAACCTTGCTTCCGATTGCTGCTTGAATGGCTACTTCAAACATTTGTTGGGGAATTTTTTCTTTAAGTCTTTTTGCCAGTTCTTTTCCTTGGGAATATGCCTTGTCTGTATGGATTATTAAGGATAATGCATCAACTACTTCACCATTTAATAGAATATCTAGCTTGACCAGTTTAGAAATGCGAAAATTCAGAAACTCGTAGTCAAAAGAGGCATACCCTTGAGTAGCCGACTTTAGTTGATCGTAAAAGTCTAAAACGATTTCGCTAAAAGGTAACTCGTATTGTAGTAATACGGTTTTAGGATTCAAGTATTCCATTTTAATTTGAATTCCTCGTCGGTCGCGCGCAAGAGACATTATTACTCCAATGTGTTGATCTGGGCAAATGATTGTGCCAAGGACGTATGGTTCTTTCATATGATCTACGCTACGCATTTCTTTTAACTTTGCAGGATTATCGAGCATGATGTCTGACCCATCAGTGGAGTAAACTTTAAATGCTACACTGGGTGCAGTGGTGAGTAGGTCAATACTATATTCTCTTTCGAGCCGCTCACGAACGATTTCCATATGTAAAAGGCCTAGAAAACCGCAACGAAATCCAAACCCCAGTGCTTGTGATGATTCTGGTTCGTAGGTGAATGAAGCATCATTGAGTGTTAGTTTGTCCAATGCGTCGCGCAATAATTCATATTGGTCACCAGATATGGGGTACAATCCACTAAAAACCATGGGCTTAGCTTCTTTATAACCTACAAGAGCTTTCTTTGTAGGTCGATTTGCCTCTGTTATGGTGTCACCAACTTTGGTTTGATTCATTTCTTTGATTCCTGCGATCAGGTATCCCACTTCTCCTGCTTGTAATGATTTTCCTGGTTTTTGGGCGGGGGTAAACGTTCCTGTTTCCTCTACATTAAACTCCCTCCCTGCGGCCATTAAACGAATACGCATCCCAACGTCTAATCGGCCTTCCACCACGCGCACCAGTAGAATTATTCCTCGATAAGAATCAAACCAAGCATCAAATAAAAGAGCTTTGAGTGGTTTTTCGCGGTCACCAGTGGGTGCAGGAATAAATTTTACTACGGCTTTCATTATATCTTCTATGCCGATTCCTTCTTTTGCGCTAGTCAAAACGGCTTGGTCTGATTCAATTTGCAACACATCTTCTAATTGTTCTTTTACTGAGTCAGGGTCGGCACTGGGTAAGTCTATTTTGTTGATAACTGGAATGATAGTGAGATTGTTTTGCGTTGCAAGATTCACATTGGCGATGGTTTGAGCTTGGATACCTTGAGTCGCATCAACGATCAGTAAAACTCCTTCACAGGCTGCCAGACTACGAGATACTTCATAGGCAAAGTCGACATGTCCAGGAGTATCAATCATGTTAAAGGTATAGTCTTCTCCGTTAGGATGCTTATATTGGAGACAAACTGTTTGCGCCTTAATAGTGATTCCTCGCTCGCGCTCAATGTCCATATTATCGAGAACTTGTTCTTTCATTTCTCTTTTTTCTAGCCCACCAGTGAACAGGATGAGTTTATCAGCAAGGGTAGATTTGCCATGATCTATATGGGCTATTATAGAAAAATTACGAATTTGATTTTGATTCATTTGATAAAATTTTTTACTTTTTGAGAGGTATAGAATTATCCCGTTACTTGATGTTCCTTAGTGTAGGTAGGAAATTTTTCTGGTGAATTGAGAAAGTTATACCATTCGTCGTATCGACTTTTAATGGCTTCGTAGTCAGAGTCTCGGTCTATGTCCAAAGCTGCTCCTGGATAGGGAACCTCCAAGCCTTTGAATCTTGTATTAAGAAGACTAGAAATACAACTTTCCATATCTTGTTTCGCTGTCCATTTTTTGAAGAATTTTACAGGGAAACTCCATCCAATTGATGAAAAAAGTTGACATAATTGAAGCCCAATATAACAGCGGTAGTATCTGAGCTTAATTTTTCCTAATAAGTTGCGACCAAACAGTATGATTTTTTTAAAGTCCCTCTGGTAACGATACTGGTACATTTTTTGTACGTATTCTCTATTCGCTATTCTGAGGGGTTTTACCAGATGTAGATTATTGATTCTATAGTTATTTTCTTTGAGGTGAAGATAAGCCATCTTAATCCCAGGTAAACTTTCTGTTGGGTAAAATGTTTTAAGTGCTTTTTCAGGGATCAATCCTAATATATGGTCAAAATTTTTGATGTCACTATGCGAGATGAAATACTCTAGTTCATGTGCGGTGAGAAGAGGGGAATCGCAAGGAACTATTAAAACAGCCTTATCTTTGTACTGAGAAGTCTCCAGGTCGGCTACTAATGCGCTTTCTCCACCGGGGATTGTTTTTAAAAAAGTGTGGAAAATATTTTCGTAAAGATTGGCCTGTTGTTCTACCAGGTGGATGGTTTTTGGATATTGGAAGTCAACACCTGACTCGTTGAGAGTTTGCTCTAATTTTATTTTGGAACCCACAATATAGATATCTTTAATTGACTCAACTTGTTGTAATGCTTCAATAACGTAATTAATGATACATTTACCCTTGATTTCTAGAAAGGCTTTATGTTGATGAAATACCTTGTAACTAGACTCCCCCTCTCCTGCTAGAAGGATCACATCATATTTCTGATTTGGGTAATGGGTTAAATCATTCATTTTTTTCATACGACCTCTGATTTCTTACACAGATGCCATTATATATATTTTTTAAGGTATTAACCATTAGGTCTGACAATTTTTAGTAGAGTTATTGGTTTTTTTTTGGCGATTAAATATTATTTATTTTAACGTTTTGAGCTAATGATCTATAGTACCTTTTATCGGCTTTAAAAATTCTAATAGCGCGGTATTAACTTTTTTTTTACTCCTTGCGCTATTTTGCAAAAGAGTGATATAGCAAATACATCTCCTTAATAAAAATATTGAAAAGAATTTTAATCATATATTAAAATAACAGACTTTAGGTTTATGTCTCAAAATATTTCTACAAATTTAAAAGTAACTCCGCTAATCGAAATACATAAAGAATTAGGCGCTAAGTTAGTTCCTTTTGCTGGATGGAATATGCCCATCCAGTTTGCTGGCGTTTTAAGTGAGCATAACTGCGTAAGGGAAAAAGTAGGATTGTTCGATGTTAGTCACATGGGAGAAGTTGAAGTTGAGGGAGGCGGTGCGAAGAATTTTTTGCAATACTTACTATCTAATGATTTGGATAAAATGTCCGATGGGTCAATTCTTTATAGCCTCATGTGTTATGAAAATGGTGGGGTTGTAGATGATTTATTGGTTCATCGTTTTTCTGAGAATCATTATTTCCTCTGCGTGAACGCGTCTAACTCGGATAAAGACTATCAATGGATTGTGAAAAACTCTACTTCTTTCGATGTTAATGTAAGAAATACAAGTTCAGAGACATCACAACTAGCATTGCAAGGACCTAATGCTGTAAATGTGCTGCAATCTTTATGTGATGTTTCTCTAAATGACTTGTCCTATTATAATTTTAAAAAGGGTAGGGTGAATAATGTAAAGAGTATCATTTCTCGAACAGGTTATACTGGGGAAGATGGATTTGAGCTTTACATCACTCCTGAAAAGGTTTCAGAAGTTTATCGCGCTCTCATAAATGAAGGCCAGCCTTATGGAATTCAACCAATTGGCCTCGGTGCGCGAGATACTTTGCGTATGGAAATGGGTTATTCTTTGTATGGTAATGAAATTGACGATAAACCTACTCCGTTGGATGCAGGTTTGGGCTGGGTCATAAAGTTTAATAAAGGGGAGTTTCTTGGTAGAGAACATTTATTAAAACAAAAAGAACAAGGGTTGCAGAGAAAACTAGTTGGTGTAAAATTGCTCACTCGCGGAGTACCTCGGTCGCATTATCAGGTATTTAAAAATGGTAAATCTGCTGGAGAAGTAACTAGCGGGACATTTTCGCCTACCTGTAAAACAGGAATTGGGTTATGTTACGTGTCCAAAGAATATGCTGATATAGGCTCTCACTTGGAGGTGCAAATAAGGAATCAATTGGTTGCTGCTGAAGTAGTCAAATTACCATTTGTTCCTAGGCACGTTAAAAAATAATAAACACCAACATATAATTTTAAATTGGCTAAAGGGGGGAAATATGGAGGTCCCGAATGATCTTCTTTATACGCATGAGCATGAATGGGTTCGGTTAAAAGGTAATAGAGCTACCATCGGGATAACCGATTTTGCTCAAGGCCAGCTAGGAGATGTTGTTTTTGTGGAGTTGCCTGCAGAAGAAGCAGAGCTTGCAAAAGAAAATACCCTTGGTGTGGTGGAATCTGTTAAGACAGTTTCTGATATTTATGCTCCAGTGAGTGGTAAGGTAGTAGCTATTAATAAAGACCTTGAGACACAGCCGGAACTGGTAAATATTGATCCATATGGTAAAGGGTGGATGGTAGAAATCGAACTTTCAAATCCCAGTCCTGATATGCAGCATTTACTTAGTTCAGATCAGTACGGAAATCAGTGCAAGAACCAGGAATAATTAGGTTATTTTTTCTATTTTTTTAAACTATGCGTTTTATCCCTCATACAGAACAAGACATTCGTGAAATGTTGGAAACGATTGGAATACAGAATGTAGACCAATTGTTTACTGGTATTCCTGCCGGTTTACGGTTGGGTGATACACCCCTTAGGTTACCGTCAGCTCTTTCAGAAAGTGAGGTTGTTGATAAACTACGCCAGATACAAAAGAGGAACCCCGATCCGGAAGAGATGTCATCTTTTCTTGGCGCAGGTGCATATAGACATTATAGCCCAGCCGTCATAGGTAGCCTTATACAGCGAGGTGAATTCTCTACCAGCTATACGCCCTATCAAGCTGAAGTAAGTCAAGGCACCCTTCAGGCTATTTTTGAATTTCAAACAATGATAGCTATGCTTACAGGGATGGATGTAGTAAATGCATCAATGTATGATGGTGCTTCAGCCCTTGCCGAGGCAGTACTTATGGCACACCGAATAAATAAGAAAAGTGAATATCTTATCGCTTCCTCAGTTCATCCCGAATATAGACAGACTGTGGAGACTTACTTGAGGGGGACAAACCACCAGTTGGTAAATGTTCCTTACGATTCCACCGGCAAAACTGATTTGAAATTCATCCTAAAAAATTTAAATAATAGAGTATCAGCAGTAGTCTTACAAAGCCCAAATTTTTTTGGAATTGTGGAAGAGTATGAGGAGCTAGGTAAAGAATTAGCAGAACAAGGTACTTTGCTAATAGTTGTTGTGGCCGAACCGTTATCTCTTGGTATTTTGAAGCCGCCTGGCGAACGATTAGCAGATATTGTTGTTGGAGAAGCTCAATCATTTGGTTTGCCTGTGTCATATGGTGGGCCTTATGCTGGTTTTTTTGCAACGCGTGAAAAGTTTGTTCGGCAGATGCCAGGCCGTTTAGCTGGAGAGACAGTTGACCGAAGAGGAAGGAGATCTTTTGTTCTTACTCTTTCTACCCGCGAACAGTTTATTCGCCGCGAGAAAGCCACATCTAATATTTGCACCAATCAAGGATTATGTATGTTAGCTGTGACCATTTACCTAGCAGTAATGGGTAAGCAGGGTCTCCGCGAATTGGCGTTACTTAATTTGAGTAAAACTGATTATATGAAAAAGAAACTATCAAAAATTCAAGGATTTGAGATGCGGTTCAGTGGAGATACTTTCAATGAGGTTGTCTTAAAATGTCCGAAACCTGCCAATCAAATTAGAGATGCATTATTAGAGTATAAAATTCTAGCGGGACTACCTCTTGGCAGTTACTATCCCGAACTTGACGATAGCTTACTGCTCTGTGCGACAGAATTAAATACTGTTGAAGATATCGATCTCCTCGCCGATAAACTAGAAGCAGTTTAGTTGATTTTAAAAAATAAAAACTATAGTTTTTCTGCTAACTCCTCGGCTGGGTAGGTGAAAATTTCTGAGAGGGTAGGGTGGTAATGAGGTAGTTTTAGCAAATCATGCACTGTTCCTCTGAAGTGCATTAGGGTGACCATCTGATGTATCAGCTCTCCTGCTTCAGGCCCAACAATATGTGCCCCGATAATTTCTCCGTTCTCTAAAGAGCATAATAGCTTTACATGGCCATGTGTTTCTCCCATACATAAGGACTTACCATGATCGTTAAAAGGGTATGATGCTACTAAGTATTGGATATTTAGTAATTTGCATTCTTTTTCTGATAAACCAACACTCGCTACAGCAGGATCAGTAAAAGTGACACTTGTTTTTAACCGATTGTCGAATCGACGTACATCTTTTTGGGTAGCGTTATGTGCTGCTACTTCTCCTTGTTCAATTGCAATATGTACTATTTCGTGGAGACCATTGACGTCCCCTACCGCATATATATGAGGGATATTTGTCCTCATCTCTTGGTTTACTTCTATACGACCTTCGAACGTTTTGATTGAGGCGGTTGAGAGGTTAAGCCCGTCAATATTCGGTTTTCTTCCTAGAGCTTGCAAAACTATTTTTGCAGTTACAGCTTTTTCCTGCCCTTCATGTGTAAAAAAAACTGTACGATTTTGTTTGGATTTATTTATTCGTAATAGTTTAGTTCCAGTAAAAACTTTCATTCCCTCTTCACGAAACCTAGTTTCAACTGGACGAGCTAAGTCAAGATCTCCCTTGGAAAGTATGTGATCACTTCGCTGGATGAGAGTTGTCTGTGTTCCTATTCGGCAAAAAAACTGAGCCAATTCAACGGCTACTGGTCCTGCTCCTAAAACAATCATGGATTCGGGTATCGTTCGTAGTTCTAAAACATCGTCACTTGTGAGGAAACCAGATTCGGTCAATCCTGGAATAGGAAATTCTGCGACTTTCGAACCAGTGGCGATGATAAATTTTTTTGCAGATAGCACACTATTTCCTACCTTAATTTCATGAGGCGAGAGAAAAGAGGCATTATTTTTTATTAGCGTAAACTTTGGGTCATTTAACTGCTGAATACGGTAGCTAGCAAACTCATTGATTAATCTAACTTTACGGTCATTGATTAGTGATAGATCCACTGAGGGGTTATCTAAGGAAAGACCAAATTCTTTGGCTCGTTGGAAAAG
>Ga0115000_10005400_pt1 | contig 10250 bp, 8 predicted proteins | sample ArcticOcean_MG_C_6_FD_89690 | JGI IMG/M metagenome (GOLD analysis project Ga0115000, IMG submission 89690) | Marine microbial communities from western Arctic Ocean - ArcticOcean_MG_CB8_128 | ecosystem: Environmental > Aquatic > Marine > Oceanic | place: Arctic Ocean: Canada Basin | collected... | reverse complement strand
CTATGACTCAGGACTTTCCAGTGACCAGCAATTGTTCGGACAACACGATGTTCAGTGGATCGAGGAGGGAAGAGCTGGAGCTGGAGACCTGTTGCTGTTCAACAACGGTGTTGGGCGCTCCCCGAGTGTTTCATCTGTTGATCTCATTCACCCCTCGTCAAGCAATGGAAATTACCCGCTACAGGCAAACGGAACATGGGGTCCGAATGCGCCAAGTTGGTCATGGGACCTTGGAGAGCAGATGTATGCACAATCAATTTCAGGTGCTGAACGTTTACCGAATGGAAACACATTGGTCACCTATGGGACGCAAGGAACGCTCTATGAAGTGGATTTGAACGGTGAAATCGTATGGAAATACATTAATCCGATTACCAACCAAGGTACGCTCACTCAAGGGGATGAAATCCCTGCTGGGAATAATGCGGGTACCACCGCCAATGCCATTTTCAAGTCGCAAAGGTATGCTGCAGATTTTGCTGCCTTTTCCGGAAAAGACATGACGCCTGGTGACTATCTCGAAACATGGACAGACCTTTGCCCTAGTGAAGAATCAATTCCGTGGGATATTGACGGTGATGGATGCATCGATGATTCGGATGGAGACTCCGTCAATGACCCAGATGATTTGTGTGAAGGGTTCAATGATGCCATTGACCTCGATAATGACTCGATTCCAGATGGATGCGATTCATTTATTGACACAGATGGCGATGGAATAATTGATTCTATAGATTCTTGCCCTGGCTTTGATGACCTCATCGATTTGGATAATGATTCTATTTCGGATGGATGTGATGCACTGATTGATAGTGATTTTGACATGGTCTCTGATGGTCTTGATCAATGTCCAGGATTCGATGATAACTTGGACGTTGATAATGATTCAATACCTGATAATTGTGATGATTTGGTGGACAATGACCTTGATGGAATTGCCAATGACATCGACCTTTGCGAAGGTTTTGATGATGTAATGGACAATGATTCGGACGGCGTCCCTGACGGGTGTGATGAAACTCCAGATGGAGAGGTCATTGTAACAAATATGACCGACTCAAACTCTGAAAATGCAACGGAGAATGGGTTCGTGAATTCATCACAAACCGCGAATACAGATTCTGATGCTGATTCCGGTGACTCCGAACCCGATGAGATTAACAATTCCACGGTGGTACAGTCAAACATGAGTACCTCAACCATAACCCCCCAACTGGTTCTATCGTTTGTCTTGATGTTCTCTGGTGCGTGGCTGCTGTTCTATTTGCTAGCCCAACGTATCTTCGTCAAAGAGGAGCATGAGGAACAAAAGAAAACTGACGTTCTTTTCCATGCATCGGGCATCCAAGATTCAACTGCTCAGTTTGATCAAGTCAGTTCAATGATTGATTTACCTGCCCTGGAACCGCCTTTCGAACCTACGCCTTATGTTCAACCAATGCAACTCACTCCGCCACCATTACCTGTTGAAGGATTACCAGAGGGATGGACTATGGAGCAATGGAATTTTTATGGCCAACAGTGGCTGGAAGCACAGAGATAATTCTTTGATTATTTCAAAGGCTTCATGTAGAACGACTGTTTGGACTCACTTGGGGAATTATCATGACACACGTCGTCACCACAGCTTGCGTCGATCACAAATACCAAGAATGCGTTGCAGTATGTCCTGTAGAAGCATTCCGAGAAGCCGACAGATATCTGGTCATTGACCCAGATGAATGTATTGATTGCGGCGCATGTATTCCTGAATGCCCTGTTGATGCAATTTTTGCTGATACTGATGTTCCAGATGAAGAAGAGGCATGGATTGACCGCAACGCCGATGAATCAGTCGATGCTGAAATCGCAGAGGGTGACACACCCGTTCTTGCTTCAGACTGATTGCATCACGCTTTGGGTTGATTTTTTCATTGCATGGATACGAACCAATGTTCTTGAAGGGCGCGTCCTTGGAGTGATTGATTGGCATGGTTCGCACCGACTTTACTCAACTTCGAAATGGCAGTGATTTGCTTAAGCGTGGCTTTGCCCGTATGCAACAAGGTGGCGTCATTATGGATGTCGTCAATCCTGATCAAGCAGCCATTGCAGAAGATTCGGGTGCTGTCGCAGTGATGGCCCTTGAACGTGTTCCTGCAGATATTCGCCGTGATGGAGGAGTTGCACGTATGAGTCACCCCGATATGATTCAAGGCATCCTTGATTGCACTTCGATACCCGTCATGGCAAAAGCACGTATTGGTCATGAAGGCGAAGCACGTGTTCTCGAATCAATGGGTGTTGACATGGTTGATGAATCAGAAGTTCTCACCCCTGCTGACCCGTTTTTCCACATCAACAAGAACAACTACACTATTCCATTTGTCTGTGGAGCTACTGGACTCGGTGAAGCAGTTCGCCGGATTTACGAAGGTGCATCGATGATTCGTACCAAAGGAGAGGCAGGTACTGGAAACCTTGTCGCTGCTGTTACACACGCTCGGCTTATCGACCAAGAGATTCGCCAAATACAATCCCTTGATGATGCTGGAATCGAAAAGGTTGCCCAAATGATTGTCCAACGATACCACGTTCTGGCTGATGCATCAGAACTTCCCGGCCTTCACCCAATGACTCCGTTCGGACCGATTGATGATGCTATGACCAACGGAATACAATCAATCCTCCTTGATGTCAAAGAAATGGGACGTCTTCCCGTAGTGACCTTCTCTGCAGGTGGTATTGCAACACCTGCTGATGCATCGCACATGATGCGTATGGGAATGGATGGCATTTTTGTGGGTTCAGGTATTTTCAAGTCATCAGACCCAAAAACAATGGCTGATGCAATTGTTTTGGCTACTGCACACTTTGATAATGCCGAGAAAGTAACTGAAGCGATGGCCATGATGTTGGGTAAACCAATGAAGGGTGATGAGCTGGAAACACTTGAAGTTCGATATGACCAACGTGGTTGGTAATCAATCCAAAGGATTGCCAACGCCTTCTTCCCCGAGTGTCCACTTGAGGGTTTTGACAACTCCATCCAGAGCCTTGTGATTTCGAGCAGCCTCTTTCATACCGTCTCTGTCTTCATTTTTTCGGCATTCTTCAAACCAAGATTTCCATTCCTTTCGTTTGAGTTCTGCACGATTGAGCATTTTTTCAATTTCTTCCCAAGAACGGTCGTAACTACGGCGAGGAGTGGCATCAGAGGACATGGTTTTCAGTTTGGCCGTAATGCCGTGGTATTTGAGTCAAACGCTGAAATGATTACTCAATTGAAGGAATTCGGCAATTTTCGAAAGAACTGTTCTCCTCCAGAACCATCCCGTCTCCGAGAATGACATTGTTTAATCTTGAACCTGAACCGATTGAAACACCTTCGCCAAGAACAGAATTTTGTAAGCTACAATTCTCTCCAATCGTGCATTTTGACATGACTAACACATCTTTCAGATGACTCCCGGAGCCAACAATACTCTGTGATGAAACGACAGAACCCTCCAAGGTTCCATTCATCACAGCACTCTCCGCAACAAAGCTCTTGCCAACAAAATTTCCTTTTGGCAATGGGAATGGTAACGTCTGACGTTGAGTGATGAGCGTGTGCTGTGCACGAATCAATTCCGCCGGATGACCGACGTCAAACCAGACTCCGTCGATGGTTTTTGCATACATCGGCCATTCTTTTGCAAGAACAAGCGGGAAAAGTTGTTTACTGAAATCAAACTTCTCCCCCTCAGGGACAAGAGCGAGCACTTCTGGTTCAATGATATAGAGTCCTGCATTGATGACATTGCTAAATGCTTCAGCAGCAGTGGGTTTTTCCTTAAAACGACAGATGTATCCTTCACGTAGTTGACCATCCAATGCCCCATGATGAGTAGAGGAGAGGCCTACGATTCCAAATTCAGTAGGATCTTCGACTTCCCAAAGAGCCATGGTTACTTTCGCACCACTTTCTCGATGTGCTGATAACAATGCACCGATATCAAATGAGGCAACTGAATCACCAGAACCCACAACAAAAGTCTCAGTTAAATGTTCCGATAAAAGTCGTACACTTCCAGCGGTACCCATCGGCGAAGATTCCTGGTTCACCCATGATTCAATCGGGTTCGGGAGGGCGTTCCATGAGTCGACATGTTGCTTCAATTGTTCGCCGCGATAGCCAGTTGTAACGACAAGAGTATCAATTGAGGCATCCTGCATGGCGTCTTTGACAAAATCAATCACGGGTCTACCAAGTACTTCCACCATTGGTTTTGGACGAGTGAGTGTCAAAGGACGAAGACGGGAGCCTTGGCCCCCTGCCATAATAATCCCAAACAAGAGAACACCTCAGCGACGACGAGTTGCTGTCATGTCGAGTTTACGCATCGACTTTTTCTTGCCTGATTTGGCTTTTCTCTTACTCGAAGTGACGCTGTCATCTTTACCAATACCACCAAAGGTAATACCGCCAGATTCTAAGAGGGTCGAAACCAACTCGTCAGCGACTTCTGAAGACTCAGCACCCGTTTTCATTTCTGCTTTGACTGAAGCATTATGTTCAGTCATCCATGACTTTCGCTCATCACGGGCCATGTTCAGTTTATCACGAACCTTGTTAACATCCACCATTAATTCCGTAATTTTATTATGCATATCGTCAGACTTTTGACGAAGTTCAAGGAATTCAGTATGGAGACGGTCTCCTTCAGCCTTCAAGAAATCTCGGTGTGAAAAGGCTTCATCAACGTCGGGAGATAATTCATCTGCTCGTGCAACTGCTAAAAGCATCTCTTGGTGAGCAGCATCTGCTTCTGAACGCAAGGTTTTGATTGCTGAATCCATGTCGGAGAGGTCTACTTTGATCATCTCGAAATGGGTGACTTCTGGGGCGAGTTCCTTAATTCGAATCTTCATTTCCTTGATTTGCTTAATCATTTCCTTTTCCTTCTTTTGACCGACAGAAGAGGTTTCAAAAGTGGTTTCAAGTGATTGCACTTCATGCCGAAGTTTAGCATATTCCGCTGTAGCAGATTTCTTTTCGCCTTTTTCATCACGTCGGCCTTTGGCTTGATTAATAATTTCACGGAGTTGTTGTTGGAGCGCATTGCGCTTTTCTTTGAACATTTTAATTTCAGAACGAATTGCTTTCATTTCAGCCATCACAAGATCGATTTTCTCACGGTGTTCCTTGTATTGCCCTTGAACTGCATTACGCTTATCAGCAATCGTTCGTGCTTGGTCACTGAATGAATTCCGAGTGTTCCTCATCTTTCGAACACGTGCTTCCATGCCCTGTAATTCTTCTTGGAGGTCAGAATCTTGATTCGGGGTCGCTTCATCAGGTCTTCCGCGCATACATCGTGCACAGAGTTATCCATTTCAAATCTACCCATTGTGGAAAAGGAAATTAGACACCAATATTTCCAAAGATATCACGGATTTTAATGAAGATTCCAAGTGAGATTCCAAGAATACCGATGATACTCGTACTAATTGAACTGAAGTTGCGTATTCGTTCAAGATACTTGGTTCGGACTCGAACATTGATTTGTCGGCCAATAATCAAATCACCACTTTGTTCTTCAAGACGAACTGAGACCGTCGCTTCACCAAAACGTTCGGGAAGAAGTGATTGCCACGCAACTGTTCCATCACGCAGTAAACCCGACATCAAACCAAGGACGTCATCGTCACCTTTGGCTGCAAGGGGTAGCGATTTTGATGACCACCAGTGACGTTCACCTGGATTCAAGCGGTAAGTCATAGCCAAATCGTGTGGGCGGAAATCCGGAGATTGTACGCGGAGGACAATGTTTCGAGGTGTTTCCGAAAGGTTGTGAATAAGTGTGAAAAGGTTCGCACGCTCATGAACTACATTTTCCATATCCACTTCAAATACAATTCCCGTAGATGTGCTTGAACGACCAGCACCGAGATCTTCTTCAATACGTCCAATCATTCGGAAGAAAGCGGGGCAAGAATCTTCAATATGATGAAGAATGGCAAGCCATTCTTCCATCGTGAAAATTGGATGGTTTTGAACGAGTTCCATCCCCTTGGAAGTGAGAACTTCTGACAATTCGGATTCCATCGTTTTGAAATCAAGACCCTTGGAATGGCGATAAAGTGTCATCAATATCTTTTCACGAGCAAAATGAGGGTCGATTTTCTTTTCAAAACATTCTTCAATTTGCTTTGAATACACTTCGTATTCAGATCGAAGAAGAGGATCCATGTGAGTTTTTACTAAATCATTGAACACCATTTCTAGCGTTGAGGGGTGAATCGGTGGAGTATATGCTTTCAAGAGCCCTGTACGTTCATCCATATTGAAGGGACGAGAGCGTGTTGGAATGTGCTGCCCGAGTGAAAGTAAGAGTGTTGAAAACGAGAGAAGAAGAAGAATACGCCCGTTGATTGAGGCGATGTCGTAAATGAAGATACCACTCAGTAACAAACTCGACATGATGGCAAAAGAAAGTGACCAAGAGTGCTTAGCTCTCGCATCGTTCAATAAATGGGCGAGACTTTCATACCCGTGTAACGATTGAACAGAAAGATGCTCTTGGTTCAATCGTTCAACTTCCTTTTCGAAATTATTAATGGATAACTCCACTCGATGCCGATGAAAAATTTGCACTAAAATATACCCGAGAAGAATGATGAAGGTCAGGGATGTCAAAGCCATGGCAAAACTCATGTCCAATGTCGGCTCGATTTTTGACCACCATTCAGGGGAATTAGAGGAAAAGGCGAGAGCACCGAACGAGGTAAGAATCGAAAAAGCCGGCAGAATAAGAATTAGGCGGAGGCCAAAACCGAGCAACTGACGGTCAATTGCATACCAAAAACGTTCAGAAGCAAAGAGACTTTCATTCGAACTTTGACCGCTGTTAGGAGTTTCCTGAGTGTCCAAATCAGCATCGACCATGGAATGTCCTAGAATTCCTCACACTAAAGCCTTACATCAATCGGTAGCACGAGAGATGCGAACAAGCAGTTTTGATGCTAAGTCAGAAGAGAAAGTCGCTTCTGATATTTCCCCAATCAAATAACCACTCGAATTTCGAGTGATTTCCACCCCGATACGGACACCATGTTGATTCATTAAATCAGATTCACTTGCATCGGTAAACATCGCTTCAAGGGTACCCGTCACACCGCTCTCTAAACATTCGAGTGAAATAAGTTGAGTACGTGATGAACGAATTCTCGAGGAAATCTCTGTTGATGCTTCAGGAATATCACGCCCACTTGGATCCAACAGAGGTTGCCCAAGGAGGAGAGATAAAGCAACTTCTAAATCATCATCGATAGCGTGCTCTAACCGACATGCTGTAGCATGAGTATTACCTTGAAAAGATATACCTTCAAGAAAGACTTCAGCCAAACGGTGACGACGTTTCATTTTCTGACCATGAATCATTCCTTTATCGGTTAATAAGGCACCCTTGTAAGGGACATAATCAACCAAACCTTTCAATGCTAATCGCTGTACCATTTCCGTTGCAGATGCGGGAGAAACACCCAAAGAATTGGCTAAATCACCGTTCCTCACACGTTCAGATGGCTGTTTTTCAAAAAACTCATACATCGTTTCAAGATACTCATCTTCAAATTCTCTGAAATGTCCCTTCATCAATTCCACTCCACGTATCAGTCTGTACTCTCATGCTCTGCGGAAAAAACTTCCTCACAAGCAGGGCAACGGACAGAACCAGCATAGGATTCTGGGATTCGAAGAGATTGTTCACATTCAGGGCAATGGATTTCGACTTTCCCATCATCACCTACTTCTTGTATTTCTTCTTCTTTTTCATCCTCTACGTCTGCTTCTTGAGAGTGGTTGAGTCGAGATGAGTCGACACGAGGTGTGACGTCAAATCGATGTGAACAATCAGGGCAACGGACTTGGCCTCCATAATCCGAAGGCACTCGTAATTGCCGTGCACACTCTGGACAACCCACCTGAATCTTTTCCACGTTTTCTGGACGAGGAGTCGCAGATGGTTTTGAATCGGATGAATCCTTTACAGAATTCGGTTTTGAATCACTGATTTGTCGGTTCTGATAAATGCGAATCAAAGCACCGACGGCTGCTGCAATCATTATCCCGCCAAAGAGTCCGATCCAAGGAATAGAAAAAGATACATCTTCAATAATGACATCACCTGATTGGAAAGTGTTGCTGGCCATAAAACTCTCATCTCCAACAACCCATGTAACTTTGTAGGATACAGTTTGGTAATCGGGCCACACAAATGTAAATTGGTATTCTTCTTGAGAATTAGAGGGGAGCGCAAGTGTTGATTCCTCTCCTAAAAAGGCGCCATCCATTGTCGATAATACGATGTATCCAACCCCTCCATCAGCATCACCGGAGTTCGTGACGCTGACCGTTAGAGAAGCAGATTCGCCTGGTATTGGGCGGTTCGGAATAGAAACCGGTTCAAATTGAATGCCATAGGATGGACGGTCTTCTGGCACGCTAAGGCTGTGACTCGAAAAGCTGAAACCAGTGGTCCAGTTCTCCGCAGTCGCCCGTATTGAAACCCGTTCCGCATCAACAAAACCAAGCGTATGAGTTCCAGAGGATAATCCCGGAGAAAGGGTCACTAAGTAATCCAGAGGGTAGGAATCCAATCCTGAATCTGTATATCCGAGCCGAATGCGTATAGGCCGATCAATTCCTTCACTCATCTCAAGGGTCCAAGAAAATTGAATCCCAAGTTCCGCATCCCATGTAACTGAGGTCACCCTTGGAGTAAGTGTTTGTTGAATCGCTACTGGGACAATAAGTGTGCCGTTAAGACCTGAATCAATTGAGCCATCGGAAGAACTGAGGGACCAGTTCACCTCTTGTTGACCTTCGATGGTGAGAGGAACTTCGACGGTCAACTCACCTGCAGCATCGATATCGAGTATCAATTCTTCACTGGAATAGGAGATACCATTTGTTTCACACACAAGAACCGCTGTCCCTGACAATTCACCATGGTTACGAATCAACATCGAAAAGACAGCAATATCTCCTTTGTGCCAAGGGCCATTAAGAAGAGCTGGAATACTCGATCCAGCAGATTCAAAAGCAGCAGATTCTACATCATAGTCAAAGGAAAGAGTTGGCATAGAAGCGACATCCATTCGCATACCGCTGACAGAACATAAGAGAAGATCAGGTCGAGCGGTAGAGGTAAGGAGTTCGGTAACCGAGGCCCCATAAGACACTTGGATTTGAGCATCGAACAGGACTTGATGGCCAAAAGAGCAGGCAAGAGTGCCAGTGTAATTGAGTGAGCCGGCATTCGAAACACTCAGGTTCCAAGATATGTCTTCACCTGCAAAAACGTCGGGTGTGAGCAGTTCAACCGTGAGGGCGAGTAAAGGCAAAGGTGGCGGAGAGACTTCAAACAGAATTTGTCGTGACTCATCGGCCGTATTACCATCGCCTGAGTTATTTAATTCCAACAGAAGTGTGGTATTGCCTTCCGAAAGGGCGATTGTGCTGTTCACGAGAACAACCGTACTTGAAAGAGCATCAACCGTCACCAGCGATGAGGTTTGATTGTCATACACTCCATTCGAAAAGAGGGAGGATGTGAGGTGACCGGCCCAAGAAAAATCACCATCGTTGATGACTGCAATTTCTGTTTGTAAATAATCGCCGTCATGAACTGAGACGTTTCCCGTAAGTACACCTTCTGCTGTAAGGCCATTCAAGAGTACCTGTCCCTCAGTAGCTAAAGAAATTTCAAGGGGATGTAAGCGATGAAGCGTTCTGTTCAAAGAAAGAGATTGAGTTGAATTAGGTGAGCCGAGTTCACCGACCAATTCTACAGTAACAACCGTATATCCAAAGGGAAGTGATGTCAAACTAAATTGGAGTAATTGGCTTGAATCTGCAGGCAAAGTAAAGTTTTGGCTCATTGAATCAAAAACAGTACCATCGAGAGTTGTGAGCTCAACTCGCGCCTCGAAATCTGCGTCGCTCGAAAGTAATTCGACCGCAGTGAATTCCAAGTCATATGATGATTGTTCCATCGTGGTGAAATCTTGAAGTGAAAATGTGCTTACATCAATGACTGCACCACCACCACTTGCACTTACCAATGGCAAAAGGAAGGTAAGAAACAAGGCGGATAGACAGAAGGCGGACGCCTTCGAATTCCCATTCCGACCCCTGCCCATACAAACCCCTCTACATGGGTGTTCTTCACTTTCACGCCAAAAGAAGTCACTACGCCATGTTTATTCAAGGTTGGAGGTTGGCG
>Ga0115000_10005398_pt1 | contig 10254 bp, 7 predicted proteins | sample ArcticOcean_MG_C_6_FD_89690 | JGI IMG/M metagenome (GOLD analysis project Ga0115000, IMG submission 89690) | Marine microbial communities from western Arctic Ocean - ArcticOcean_MG_CB8_128 | ecosystem: Environmental > Aquatic > Marine > Oceanic | place: Arctic Ocean: Canada Basin | collected... | reverse complement strand
TCGTCATCGAAAACATCGAGCGAAGAAGAAAAAGAAGAAGAAGAAGAAGAAAGTAAAATCAAATGCGTGGTCGTTTGCGGGAAATTGCACGTGCGCGGCGTCGTCAGTCGATTGCAGCAGGGTAGTAATATGAATAACAGTAGAAGTGGTAGCAGTAGTAGTAGTAGTAGTAGAGATAGCGATAGCGGCGTTGTAATAGTAACTATGTAAAACAAAATATCGTATTACAATCGCGCAGGCGGAGAAAAAGAAGAAAAATATGAGCTGCGAGTGAAATGAGAGCGCGTTTACGTTCTTTATTGTTTGTGTTTCTCTCCGTTAAAATCTCCTTTATCACAAGCTTCCCTTTGTGATGATGACGATGATGATGATGATTACTCTGGGGGTCGTACATTTGGAAGAACACTTTGTTTTTGTTTATATCCACTCGTCCATTTCTTCTCACCAGTATTCTCCTTCTTCCCAGTCGTCGAAATCTCCTTCTTCTTCCTCTTCCTCTTCTGATTCTGATTCTGCCACGTGTAACTCTCCATCTTCGTAAGACCAACCATCTGGTAGAGGACAGTCGTTGTCGAGGAGGTATTGTACACATTCGGGGTGGTTGTTCTCGCACGCTTCTCGAACGGCCGCAGAGTTCCAAGGCGCTTTGGCGGTTTCGCGCAAGTACTTCAAACAGTCCAAGTGGCCGTGTTCGGCTGCCAACATACACGCACCTTCGCAATATTGATCAAACTTACGCTCAACAAGATATTCAAGTATGTGAAGATGACCATTTGAAGCCGCCAAATAGGCAGTACTCGAATCCCAAGGCGCTTTGGCTTCTTCGCGTAAGTATTTGAGGCACTCGAGATGACCGTTTTCGGCAGCACTTCCACACGCGTCCTCATCAATAGGACACTCATTTGCCACGCAATAATTTACCATTTCCAGATTACCATTATATGCGGCCGTATTAATCGTCCCTTCATCCCACTTACACTTTTTCTCTTCTCGCGCCCACTTGAGCAACTCGAGTTTATTCGTTTCAGCAACTTTCCAGCAGAAATATGTTTCATCTTCCCAGTCTCTCGGCCACAACGATTTATTCTCCCACGCAACTTCCAAAGTCGATATCGACGACATCTCTCTCACTTTAAACCTCTTCTTCAAATCATCCGCGCGAGATGATCTCTTAATCAACTTTCTCGTCTCCGTATTCACCTCGTACAAGAATTTAAGATCGGTTCCATTCAATCTCGGAAGAATATGAGTGAAACAAATATCGTCGCACTTCACGATCACATCCCACAACAAAGAATCTCTCCGACCAACAACCTTCAAACTCTTCCGTACTCTCGTCTCCCTCACTCCAGACATGACGACGCGGTGGTCTTCTTCTTCTCCTTCTTCTTCTTTCTCTATCGTCGTGTGTCTTTGTGTGCTTTTGTTTTGTGTTTTTCGTCCAAAACAAAAAATTGGCGTTTTGGCGGGAAAGAAAAAAAAGTTAATTCCCCAGAACACCATCACGAGTATTGGGTTGCCAGAGGAAGCTCTTTCTCACGGCTGGCTTTTCCCTTCTTAGAGACTGGAATCTTCAAGTTGCTCTTCGTGACACAGAAGAGGTGGTGGTGCGCCTTTTGAGTTTAGGGCGCTTAGTATTAGAGTAATAAAAACACACGATGACAGATAACGACCCTCGACAACCTCCTCGAGGAGGATCAGCTGGAAAGAAAGAACAACAAGAAGAAGTGATCTACTCGGACCGGTTCGTCCCGTCCCGAGACGCACGAACAGGCGCGAACAACAACAACCACTCGTTCGACGAGGAAGAGCTGAAAGCGTTCGAGGACGACGACGATGGAGATTTGGAAATAAACGACGGCGAATTAGTGTACCCGAATTATCGTCACCGGTACGAGCAACAGTCTTTGCGACAAGAGCGTAATAGGGAGACGAACGAGGACGATTTCGACGACGATTTCGACGGGGTTCCCGAGACGACGAACACTACTACTAACAATAATAATACTAACAATAATAATAACAACGTCCGAATGATCGTGGCAAACACGGAACGAGAAGACACCTCCGCGGCGTACCACGAATTGTTGAGAAGCGAATTGCAGTTACCGAATTATACCGCGAGCGGAGGCGCGAGAGGACGAGGGGACGAAAGCGGAGGTCGAGGGAACGGGGCGAGCGGAGGAGGAGGAGGAGGAGGAGGAGGAAACGCATCGCCTGGGGGAGGAGGAGGAGGAGGAGGAGGAGTAAGTCAAGGAAGTCAAGGAAATCATCAGGTTTTGTACGACGGGTCGCCGCTGAAAGAGACGCATAGGAATAAGAAAACGCTGAGGTTTAAGACGGATTCGCCGCCTTCGAGCGGGCCAAAGAAACGATATCAGCAGTATAATCCAGCGCAGGATGGGTATTACGGTCAAGGAGGGAATGGGTTGGGAGCGCAGGGGTCTCGTGGCATGAGCGAGAACAACGAAGAAAACGCGGCTGGAGTGAGCTACTACGAACACCACTCGAACTCTACTTCGCCGTATTCGTTATCGCCGATTGGTCGAACCGGTCCTTTAGGGACGGCGTTAGCCGCGCCGCGCAGAATGCCTCGCAAAATCGCTCGGTCGCCGTTTAAAGTATTGGACGCGCCGGCGTTACAGGACGACTTCTACTTAAACTTGGTCGATTGGTCGGCGCATAACGTTTTAGCGGTTGGTTTGGGGTCGTGCGTGTACTTATGGTCCGCGTGCACGTCGCGCGTAACGAAACTGTGCGATTTAGCACCTTCGGATTCCGTATGTTCCGTCGCGTGGACGCAACGGGGCACGTTTTTAGCCGTCGGTACAAACACCGGCGATGTCCAAATCTGGGACGCGCACAAGTGTAAGTTGATTCGAACGATGACTGGCCATCGCTCGCGAGTCGGAACCTTAGCCTGGTCCTCGAACATGCTCTCCTCGGGGTCGCGCGACCGGTCCATCATGCAAAGAGACGTCCGTTCACCGGAACAGTTCACCGGGAAACTCTTGGGCCACAAATCAGAGGTGTGCGGTTTGAAGTGGTCCTACGACGATCGCGAACTCGCGAGTGGTGGGAACGATAATCAACTCTTGATTTGGTCCGCCTCCGCCTCCAGCGGCGGCCCGGCGCTGCGCCTGCCTCAACACCAAGCCGCCGTCAAAGCCATCTCTTGGTCTCCGCATCAACACGGCCTTCTCGCCTCTGGTGGCGGTACCGCCGATCGATGCATCCGCTTTTGGAACACCACCACCAACACTCCGTTGCAATGCGTCGATACCGGCTCTCAAGTTTGCAACCTCGCCTGGTCGAAAAACGTCAACGAAATCGTCTCCACGCACGGCTACTCCCAAAACCAAATCGTCGTCTGGCGATACCCAACCATGAGCAAACTCGCCACGTTAACTGGCCACACGTTGAGAGTGCTCTATTTGGCGGTTTCTCCGGACGGACAAACCATCGTCACCGGAGCCGGCGACGAAACGCTTCGGTTCTGGAACGTCTTTCCCGGCCAAAGGAGTCAAGGCGGCGTGCAAGAAAACTCCGTGTGGAACTTGAATCGAACGCAAATTCGATGAATAATATAGCGCGTAAATGCATGTAAAGATAGTAGAATTGTAGAAATAGAGAGATATACATACCGCGTAAACGGAATTTTCCTCTCACCGAAAACATCCTCACAACACCAACAAAAAAACGAACTTGTGAAGAAGTCATGTCATCTTTCGCCTCTTCCTCGGGTGAGGCGAGCAAAGAGAACAAAAACCAACCGTCGATTTCTCAGCAGATTAAAATAATCACGCCGTCCACTTTCTCTCCGTGGGGCAGTATCGGTCGTACCTTCGTCCTCTCCGCGGTCGCGTTGTTCAGCAAAGCGCTTCTCGGGATGTTCAATTCGACGACCGTGAGCAATCACGAGACGTTTTTACGCGCGGTCACGAGGGAAGATCGAGGCGTTGATGATAACGATGATGATTCTCTGAAGACGAAGAAGCTTAAAAAACCGGGTTTGATTACCGTGGCGAATCATCACTCGACGTTCGACGACCCGGGCGTGTTAGCGTACATGACGCCGTTCAAGTTTTTCTTAACGGAAATGTTTCACCAAAACAACCGATGGACGTTGTGCACGGCGGAAGTGGCGACGGCGAACAAACTGGTGGAATCGTTCATTTTGAGCGGGAAAGGCGTGCCGATATACCGAGGCGGGGGTATCGATCAACCGTGCATGAAAGTTATGGCCGAGCTCGTCGCCTCCGGTCGATGGTTACAAATCTTCCCGGAAGGTAAAGTGAACCGAGAGCCGCGAGGTCAAACGCCTTTGGACCAAAGATTGAAGTGGGGGTTAGGAAAGATTCTGTGCGACGTCGAGGAGATGGGTGGAGAACAACCGATGATTTTACCGTTTTGGCACTCTGGAATGGACGAGGTAAAACCGTACGAAGGGTGTAAAACGATCTTTCGGTGGGGGAAACGCGTCCACGTGACGGTCGGCGAACCGATTGACATGAAACAGTTTCGAGGCCGGTGCGGGAAGTGTAAAAACGAGGAAGAGAAAGGAGCGCTGTACGCGGAGATGATGACCGTGGTGAGAGAAAAGATGAACGAGGTGAGGAAGAAGAATGTGGTGGAAAGAGAAGAGATGGGCATAAAGGTGAGCGAAGAGGAGAAGAAGAAGGATTGAGAAGGTGTGATACTGCTTTAAAATTCTAAAAAAATTCGCGCGTGTGTTCGTCGTCGAGCGTAATGAGTGCGTTTCATTTTTATCGACGAGTTTATACAGTGTAGCGTTGTTACCGCCCCGTGTTGTTGTTGTAATATATATATATAGAGTATTATCCCGAATGATGATGAAAAAGAGGCAGGCGTTGGTGACGTTTTGTTGCAATCTCTCGTTTTGCGCCTTTTTACCTCGTTTTTGCCTTCTGAAGTCCACAACTGCAGAAAAAAACGCACACAAAGAACACAAACGTTTACTACATATTAGTAGAGCAAAAATGGGTCACACGATTTGGATTCGCGCGAACTCCCTCTTCACCTTCGCGTCCACCGCGCTCGCCTTGGTCGCCGTGCTCGCTTCCATCACGGACATTTGGCACGTCGCGGAACCGGACGTGTTTTTGCGCGTCAAATCCGTCGAACGTTTTCGCCCGGTTTCCCCGAATGTGCACAGAAAGAAAGCGTCTTCGAACAACAACGAAGTAAACGACGAAGCGTCGCTTAATTTCCAACTCAGACTCGACTTGCGACCGCTCTTTTCGTGGAACACGAAGCAAATCTTCGTCTCCATCGACGCGGATTACGAAACGGAAAGGAATAAGCGCAACACGATTTCGCTCTGGGATTCGATCGTGACACAAAAAACCAACGCTTTGTTGAATTATCAAAACGTGAGGAACAAATATCGATTTATAGACCAAGGGACGCATTTAAGAGGCAGGGAAGTGAATTATACCGTGCGATGGGAAGTGATGCCAGTGGCGGGGAAGTTGTACGGAGGAAAGAAGTTGGTTGAGAGGGTGAAGATGCCGGATGAATACGTGAACTAAAACGCTCGCGGCGCGATGTAGAGCAGTAGAATGCGTTAGAGTAAAGAGTAATTTGATAATAGATTTTGCTTAAAGGTACACACAAAAACACGTACAACTTAACTTACACACGAATCTGCTGCTGCTTTGTTTTTATTGATACTATTACAAGTCGAGGAGAGAGATGGCTGGAGGCGCGGGGTTCGACGTTGTCGGCGCCGATGGGGGAGAGGACGCGCCGAGAACGATGTCGTCGAAGAAATCGATGAGATTGTTCGTCGTTTCGTCCATAATGGCGTCGTTGTTGTTTTGTTGTCTCTTTGCCGCACGCTCGGATGCACGCTTGATCTCGATTGCTCGGTTATTTGCTGAGGTAGTGGTCGCATCGTCGTCGTCGGATTCGTCTTCATCGTCTTCCGAAGAAGATGCCAGCGCTCCTGTCGTTGATGTTGTTGTTGATGATGGTATTGACGACATCGTCGTCGTTTTATCTATGCGTTTCCACTCTAAATCTCCTCCTTCTGCTGTATTTGCTACTTCTAACGATTCTGAACTCAAATTCTTCATGCGTTGTCTTCTCTCTTTGAACGCATCTAGGCTGGTGGAAAATTTTTCCTTGACTAACTTGGCTCCTTTTCTCATGCCTATGGCAGATATTTTTGCTATGCGTTGCGTTTCTATGGCAGATATTTTCGCTATGCGTTGCGTTTCGCGGTACACGTGTTTTGCTTCCTTTTGAAACTCAGAACCAAACGCGGCTAATGCGCTTTCCTCGTCCAAATCTTCATCTTTCACGTCTGAACCGAATTGCGCTTTCCCGCTTCTCGCCGCGATGGCGCACGCGCGGAGACGATCTCGGACGAATACTTCGTACATTTGCGTGTGTCTGAGATAGACACGAAACAAACGCGTTCGATGGTTTGGCGCGCCTTCTACGAACGCGTCTTGGTCGAGCCACAAACCATCGTTCGATATCGCTTCCGGGGGTGGTCTTTCTAAAGCTACGGATTTCACAAATCGAGGGTAAGATCCAATCGCGCTGGACAGAAAGGTTCGAAACGCTTTCGATATAACCTCTTCCATTGTCGTCGTCGTTATTGCTGATGATGTTGCTGCGGATAACGTCACCCTGGGTTGTGGTTCTTCCAGTGGCGGAAGTTTCCGAAGATGTCGCCGCCGACGACGACGGTGCTCCCGTCTTCCTAACTCTCTCTCGCTCTCTAAAGTCTTTTGCAACTTATTCGCTATGCGTTTCGGCACGAGCTCGAAATCCTCCTCAAAGTACGTGTACGACCCGTCGTCTAAATTCAACAGGAACACTTCCTCTTTCGGGACTTTTTCATACGCGCTCATGAGTTGCAGCGGTAAACCAACCACAAAAGGCATCGGCGCGGTGAGATAATCCATCAATCCCGCCGGGACCAACGGAAGAAACACGTGTTGCCATTTTAACGGAAATACCATTCTGTTTGCCGCGTGTGTCGCGCGAGACAGTTTTGATAACGATTTTGAAGTCAAAACGATGCGTCTTTCAAATAATAACGCCACGAATAGCGCCACGATAGCATCGGAAGGTACGACGTTCCGCTTGCCGTATTTCCTATCGTTTGAGCGCGCTTCTTCTTCTTCTTTTTCGGCGGCGTTGGATGTACTCACGGCGTTGATGTTATTGTCTTTGTCGCTGTCGATTTTCATCCTATTTTTGCCATACTTTTCGTCGTCCATATCTTCCTCGTCGTCATCGCTACTTCCGTACAGAAACGCATCGAAACAGGCCAAATCTTCCTTCTCCTCCTTCCTCGGCACGCGCAATCGCAAACTCGGCTCCGCGTTCGGCGACGGCACCACGAGCACGTCCTCTTCTCCCCCTCTTCCTCCTTCTGAGTGCTTCCCGTTCGAAACAGACGCACCCAACGTCGCTCGAAGAAACGCACCTAACTCCGAAGACTCGAGCGCGAAACTCTCCGCGTCCTCCTCCTCATCCTCATCCTCATCCCACAACGCCTTCGCGCTCGGCAACGCCGCTCGCAATATCTCTTCGAACAAACCGTAAAACCGTCTCGAGCTCAGCACGCACATCGCTACCTCCTCTTCTTCTGCGTCTTTCTCTGACCCCGCTTTTTTGTTGTTTTCTTCTTCTGATTTCTTCTTCTCCTTCTTCTTCTTCTTCTTCCGTCGATATCGCAACACGAACCCAAAGTACCTCTTCCCGTCTTGGTCGGTCAAACCGAATGTGTAATACTCAGACGACGACGACGACGAAGTAGAATCGCCCTTCTCCTCCGGAAAACAAAAGTTTCCTTTACACGCGATTTCGACGAATCTCTTTTGCTGCTCTTGCTGCTGCTGATGCCGTTCTTTGTCTTCTCCTTCTTCTCCATCTCCGTTCGTGAAAAGCATCATCCGTAACGGCACCGACGCGTTTTTCTTTTGCACGAAAAATGCGCTCGCAATCGTATCATCGTCAAAGTCCGAAGAAGAAGAAGGAGGAGAGGAGGAGAGAGGCGGAGGGGACATCTGCGAGAGATGGTGGGCAGCGAGGCGCCTCTTGCTTTGTAAACAGTGCGCGCCTAAAGTGAGGCTTTTCTCCCCTTTATAACTACCTTTTTTCCCCAGAGATCCCCAGAGAATAAAGACGCGAAGCGCGAAATATGTCCATTCATTAGAAGGAAAGAAAGCATTTACAAACAGTCTCATCATCATGCCCGGAGGAGGAGTAAAGACGAGAGCGCAGAAGGTTGGTCAGAGAGATTCATTGTGGGATGTGATCGTGAAGTGGGACGATATGTGTTTCAAACACATCCTTCCGAGATTGAATGGGACCGATCTTAAATTCTTGTACGAGGTGAATAGTGAAACGAGAAAGTTGATTAAGAGATCGTCTCGCGCGGGTGATTTGAAAGAGAAGTTTTGGATTGAAGAGATGTCGTCGATATCGACTTTGGAAGTTGCGTGGGAGAATAAATCTTGGCCGTATTGGTTGCACGAAACAACTTTCTGCTACGAAGTTGCTAAAACGAATAAACTCGAGTTGCTCAAGTGGGCGCGAGAGGAGAAAAAGTGTGAGTGGGATAAAGAGACGATTTGTGAGGCCGCAGAACAAGGTAATCTGGAAATGGTAAAGTATTGCGTTGCAAATGAGTGTCCTATCGATGAGGACGCGTGTGCATGTGCCGCCATAAACGGTCATCTCGAGTGCCTCAAATACTTACGCGAAGAAGCGAAAGCGCTTTGGGATTCGGGTACTGCCTCAAGGGCGGCTCAAAATGGTCATCTTCATATACTCGAATATCTTGTTGAGCGTAAATATGATCAATTTAACGAATATGCGTGTCAGTGGGCAGTCATATACGGTCACTTAGATTGTTTGAAGTACTTGCACGAAACCGCCAAAGCGCCTTGGAACTCTGAGGCCATACACTACGCGCACAAGAGCAACCACCCCGAATGTGTACAATACCTCCTCGACAACAACTGTCCTCTACCATATGGTTGGCGATACGAACACGGAGAGTTGCACACGTCCTAATCATAATAATAATAATACTAATACTTCACGCGCGCGAATATTTTTTAAAGCGCTTGTAATAACATACACGCAAAGAGAGAGAGACATCAACACTACGCGCGCGCTTCTATCGTTCAATTTAGGGGATTCCCTCAACTGGGGAAATCCCAAGACAAACGCGAAACGAGAATTTTTCGCGACACTCCATATTCGCGCGCACTTACTCTCATTAAAACGTGCGCACAAAAGACAGAGAGTAATATCAGTGCTGATAAGAAACGCATTCATTGCGAACAACGAGTACAATAATGTGGGAAGGAGAATAAACTCTCGAAAAGCTTTCCTCCAATCCCGCCCCTTCTGTCTTTGTGTTTGCGTTTCGTTTTTCCCCGACAAAGCGCAATGGAAAAAGACTTCGGTTGGGAGAGATATAGCGACGACGAAGAAGGATACGAAGACTGCGAGGGAGAATACGTAGAAGAAGAGAGTGGGATAGAGGAAATGCTCGAGACGACTTTTGGTGGGAGCGGAGGAGGTGATGATAAGAGTAATGGTTGCAAAAAGCGTTCGAGAGAATCACCTAAAGGGAAAGACTACATAAAGCTGGATGACGCGGAGGAAGACGAGGACGACGACGACGACGACGATATGGACTATTATCGTCAAGAGCTGAAGAAAAACGGAAAGGCGAGAAGGACGAAACAGCGGCAACGTAATGCGGCGCAACAGATGAGGAAACCTGCGAATAGGACATTCGCCGCAGGGAACGAGTATTTCGTACAGAGCGTGTTGCGATGGGAAGCGAAGACGCTAAGGAAAGGAGAAGACGTTGGTAGTAGTTCGGGGAAGGGATATGGGAGTAGTAAAACATCGATGCAGCAACATTTGTTACCGCTGGAAGAGGCCCCTGTGAGGTATGCGAGTATGGATGAGTTCTTTCACGCGCAAATCGAGGTTGCGTTTGCCGAGGCGAAGGCGATAATCAGACAAGGATTGAAAAAAGACTCGACGAAGAGGGAAACGTGCAATGTAAAGGCACGAGAGAAGTACCCTGCAGATAGTAATAGCGTTTGCTTGAAGCTGGAGATAATTGGCCGTCGTCACAACGGGGGTACTACGAGTAGCAGTAGCAAAGAAGACGATTGGGGAAAGAGCGGAAGCGTGGTTTTACTCCAACCGAAAAAGAAAGATTCGAGAGAAAACGAGGGCGCTCTC
>Ga0115000_10005397_pt1 | contig 10254 bp, 7 predicted proteins | sample ArcticOcean_MG_C_6_FD_89690 | JGI IMG/M metagenome (GOLD analysis project Ga0115000, IMG submission 89690) | Marine microbial communities from western Arctic Ocean - ArcticOcean_MG_CB8_128 | ecosystem: Environmental > Aquatic > Marine > Oceanic | place: Arctic Ocean: Canada Basin | collected... | reverse complement strand
TTTCCAGATTTAGAAGCTTTTGGTAATAATAATTATACCAAAAAAGGAGGAGTTTATACTGTTCGAGATTCATTTAAAATAACAACAGGTTCTTATAAAGATTGGACATTTGACAATGTTAAAGATATGAAAGATAATGACCCTCGTCTTGATAGTGTAAATAACAAGGAAACAGAAGAGATTGCATTCGAAAGAATTTTTACTCAAGAAGGACCAGATGTATTAGCAGAACAAATGTTATTAGTTACAAAAATGAAATTGGGTTCTGGTGTAAAACTTGTAACTCAAGGATATAGTGGGACAGGTAAAACATATACACTTTTTGGAAAAGCTGAAACTGGAACAAATGGATTAGTTCAATCTGTTATGCAAAATTTAGGTACAAGTGAAGCTTACATAAGAATTTTTGAAATTTATGGATATGCGCTACCTTACTCATTTTATTACGAGAATGATCCACAACTTTTTGTATTTGCACACAATATAAGTGAGGATTTAAAAACATTGAATGGAACAACAACAATAACTGATTCTAAAGATATTGCAAGTTATATGAATGGCTTTAAAGATGTTACATCAAAAATTAACCCAAGTACTGGCGATGATATGCCAAATTATGTTAGAGTAGTAAACAAAGGTTCAAAACAACATTTTGGGAATTTATCTAAAATTGTAGATCTAGTAAATGATGCAAGAGAAAGTGGTTATGATGGAATTAAAACTGTAAAAACTACTATTAATAATCCTTCTAGTTCTAGATCTATTTTATTTGTTGATATTAAAATTATGGTTGATGGTAAATATGTACCAATGGTATTAGTAGATATGCCTGGTAGAGAAAATATTTATGAATCATACAAAAATCAAATAACTATTGATCAAAGTTTTAACTTGGATAATGATGAACAAAAAAAGTTTTTAGAAACAATTTTATGGAATCCAATACATCTAATGTCATTAAAAGCATGCAGACAAGAACTAAAAAATATAATTATAGGATTACCTGATGATGTAAGAAGAAAATTATTACATAATACATTAGAACAAATTTATAAAATAAGAGAAATGGAAAGAAAGAAAGACTTAGTTAAAGGACTAGGTGGTGCTTGGAGTTCATATTTCCCACATATGAGAGGCATGTTAGACAACTTTATTTATTATTATCTTGGTATTATTGATGATGCTTTAATTTCTTTAATTGGCATTAAAAAGGAAGATATAGGTAAGGCGGCGAGTATGTCAAATTATGACGTTGCAGCAAATAAAGGTATTTTTTATTCAATTATACATTCACATCATAAACAGGTTGCAGATAACATAATAATTGATGACGATCCAAATCTAACTGTAAAAAAATTATGGAAGATTTTTCCATTATTACCCGCATCTCAAGTATGGGATATATCTCCAACTCATCCTTCTTATGGTACACATTATAAAATGTTTGTAAATCTAGCTAAATTTATTGTATTTAATAGTTTATTTGCAAATTTAATTAAATTGGATTATATCGATAAATTTAAAGGACTATTTCGAATAATTCAATCAGGATTAAATTTTATGGAGAAGAAAAATGTTATTAAAATTAATAACATGTCAAATGAAGATATTGAAGATATGATTATGAAATCTTATGAAGGTATTTTTATTAATGAAAATATTAATGGAATAATGATTAACTTATTAAAAAAACATGATAATATTAAGGATATTAATAAATTATATCAAAATATAAATGATAATGAATGTGATAATAAGAAAGATTCTATTTTTAGAAATCATGGTAAAATAATATTAGATAATGCCGATAATGCAGTAGCTGACACTGTTGTTAAAAAATTATTTACTTTTGGTGAACATTTTAAATTTAATGCTACAGAAGATGAAGAGATTGAGAATTTTAAAAAACAAATTCATTTTATGGATACTATGAGCGATGCTCTATCTATTGACTATTGTTCAAATAATATATTTTATGTTGGTACGAATGCACTTACAGAAAAAGAAGAAATTGATCCAATTTTTAATAAGATATTAAAAGTATATTTAGATCCAACTGGTAAAAATGATTATATGCATTGTAATGATTTTACATTTTTAATTGTATTTACAAATCTATTAGGGTTCCAAAAATGTAATGAACAAGTTAAATTATTAAAAGATATGAAACAATTTATTGAGACAGTATCTGCTCCACCTATTGAAGATGATGATGAATGAAGTTTCGGTCCAGTAGTAAAATTGGGGAGTTCTACTTCTGGGAAACCACCCAAAAAATTATTCCCAAAAAAGAAAAAAATTGTTTTACCTTCTGCTCCATTGAAAGCCAGTACAGTAGCTACATCAGGTAAAGTTACAATAGAAAATGTTAGTGTATCAAGTAATATTAAAAGTCCAGAAATTGCAAAAAAAATGATATCAGATACATTTAGTGGATATGCAACTGCTAGTGGATCTTATAAACCTGTACAAGCAGTTAAATTATTAAGAACTCCTAGTAGTTTAGGTGGATTTGAAATGCAATATTTTGGAGGTGCTCAAAATAATGAGCAACAAGATTCTGGAGAGGTAATAAATAAGTTGATAAGTAAATTTCAAGAAATTTATGATATAATTGGGCTAGGAACTTATATGACAAATATTAGTACAAATAATAAATATGTTTCTTTAACAAAAAATGCAGCAAAGACTAATAACTCCACATTTATTAAAGAGTCAGTAGATAAAAAAAGATTACTTGATCCTATAATTTACATTTTTGGTGTTATTTCAATAATTGAAAGATCGTGTAAAACAGCTCCAGTAAATTACACTAGAAAGGATATAAGATTAGAGTCTATTTTAACTATAGATAAAATTAATAATAACCCAAATCAAAAATTAAATGAAATTATTGCAAATTCATTTCAACTTTTAGAAGTTGATGATACAAATTGTAATGATAATAAAGGTTTAGAAATTACCTATCCAATACCGATATCTCCTTATTTAATTTTAAATTTAAATATAAAAGGAACAAAATATGTAGGTGGTGTGCAGACACAATATAAACATACAAATTTAACTCTTGAAAAAAATTCTTTTTTGAACAATATTACAATGAATAGTTATGAAAAAGAAACTGTTACTTATGAAATAATGAGTTTTGTAATTCATAGTGGAGGAGCTACTGGAGGACATTATTATTCATTGGTAAAAAAAGGAAATGGTTGGTGGCTTTGTAATGATAATACTGTATTTAGAGTTAGTGACATAATACCTACACCTGACCAAAAAGATAAATTATGGGATTATTGTTTTAGTGGTGATAGTGTACCAACAACAATATTCTTAAAAAATACAGGTCTAAGTATTGTAGATGATAAAGATATAGTAAATAGGGACATATTTAGTTCTGCTCCATCAGAAACACCTTTTAATCCTAAAGGGTTAGAAAATATGGGTAATACATGTTTTTTAAATGCAATGTTACAATGTTTGATTCACAATCCATTAGTATATCATTTAATGACTAGTCTAAATGCTGGATATCCGCCTGTTTTGCCAACATCTTAAAAACAATTTAAATAAATTAACTTTAACTTATTTAAATAGCATAATATAACTCTCCTACACAACAATTGTAATCATTTAATAATTTATCAGATATATCTCCATGTTCTAACTTTCTAATTTCAATTATCTCAAAATTTATATAATCAGAATAATGCCTTTTAAATTTTTTATAAACTGATTCATGAATAAATAAAGTTTTAATTAAACTTTGCTCTGTATATTTTTTTGTTTCATTACCACCAAAAATTATTTTATTATCATATTTTGGATTTATAATATTATTTATTAGTTCATCTAACTTTTTTTGATTTGTTCTAATAATAATTTTTTCTATTTCTTCTACTATCTCTTCAGGAATTAGTCTTTTATTAAAATTTGGCTTATCACATACTAACCCTTTCAATAATGTAGAATTACCATGAATTAAATCAAAATTACTCACATTATCAAGTAATTCGGTTTGGTTATTTACTGTTTCTGAATTTAATTTTTTTATTTTACTGCTATTCATATCATAAAATGTAATTTTTTTCTTATCTATTTCTGCTACTTTATAAAAATCAAAATCATTAAACAACTTATCAATATAATTTATATTATATCTATCACTATACTCATAAAATAAATTTTTTATATTATATTCTTTCAACATAATTACTTGTTTTTTTGTCAATTCATTGCAGTGCATTTCTGGTCCTACTAGATATACGTAATTAATTCTTTCGGGACCGTTGCTTTCAATAAATGTCAAGAAGTCATATAATCTATCATTAATTGCCTTTCTTTTATAAGAATCCTTTATTTTTTTAATATTTTCTAATTGTTTTTTTAGAAATGTAATGAATTGTTCTTTACTATGATCATATATAATAATAGTTAAAACTGTATCTTGTTTATCTCTAACTTTTCTTAGTTTTAATAAATCTTCCATTTAATTTAAGAAAGTAATATTTTCTTAAATAAATTAATATAATTCTAATTCTTCACCAAATTTAGTAATTACTCTTTTAGGAACTCTATTAAATTCTGGATTTAGTGTTTTAGTTACTTTAACATTATATGTATAATCTTCATTAATACGGGTTACATATCCCAACATACCATACCATGGACTTGAAACATTTTCAACAACTTCACCTACTCTTGGTTTTGCTAGCTCTGCAACATCTTGTCTAAATTCATAGTCATTAATATTATTATCTACAAAATCTAAAATTTCAGATTTATTTAATTTTCTATCAAATAACGATGTTAACATAATTACTACAAAAGAAACAGCTGCTAATACATAGATACCTTCAAATTCATACTTAAATTCCATTTTATATATTTACTAATGTGTTAAACTCTTAATTTTTTAATATCAATTTTTTTAATGTTAAAGTATCAAAATAAAGATATAATAGAAGTAGGCATTGATGAATGTGCAAGAGGAGTATTATTTGGACGGATATATTCTGCTGCAGTAATTTATCCTATAGATAAAGTTCCAGAAAAAATAGAAGTTATGATTAATGATTCTAAAAAATTATCTGCTAAAAAAAGAGAATTTATTTATAAAGAATTAATAAAACATGTAAAATATAATGTGTCATATATTGAAAATGATGAAGTTGATAGAGAAGGCATACAACCATCTAATTATAAGGCATTTCATAATGCAATATCTGGATTAAATATAAAACCAGATAAAATATTAGTTGATGGTAGGTGTTTTAAAGAATATTATGTTAATGATGAGTTAATTGATTATGAATGTATAATTAAAGGTGATGGTAAATTTCTTAGTATTGCATCTGCATCAATAATTGCGAAAGTCGAACATGATAAATATATTAAAGATTTGGTTAAAGAAAATACCGATTTAGAAAAGTATGATTTATTAAACAATATGGGTTATGGGACTAAAAATCATATTAATGCCATACAAAAATATGGTTATACAAAATACCATAGGTTATCTTATAAAATAAAATCGTTAAATAAATAATTAATTTTTTTTCATGTAAAAATATAAAACTACTAATATTATAATTAATAATAAAATAGTTTGTTGCATTCCAGAACCTTCTTGACTTGTTGCTACTACAGGTTTTGGTGTATTATCTTTTTTAGCAGGCAATTTTCTACCTCTACCTACAGGTTTTTTTGGCGGCGGAGGAGGCAATGGTTTAACTACACTAGATTTAGTTGTTTCTTGTTTAGGTGGCTCTGGAGGTTCTTCGATATCATCTTTTGAAATATTTGTAACAATGTTATTAATAGTAACAGGTCCACCTCTTAAATTTAATTTATCTCCAGCATTTTTCTTTTCTTTTTCTAATTCAGCTTTATTAAAATATGCCATTTGATTTATATCTTGTTTACTTTTACCAGGTATAATTGATATATTGGGATCTAACATAACTGTTTCTGATGAAATTTCAGAAGATTTAATAATATTTGTAGTGTTTCTTTCTTCAACTAATATTTTTTCTTGATATTCTTGAGTACTTGTTACTGAGTGTGTTTTAGAGTTAACAAAATTTGGCAAAGTTGTTGGTTCAACATCCCAATTAATTGCTTTCCCTGGTCCTCCAAAAGGTTCATCGCCTTTAGAACAGTCGCACATATTTGCATCAATAAATGATTTTTTTGCTTGACCTGAGCCTTTCTCACCATACCAATAACACGGATTAGCGCATAATTTATCTGCAGTTTCTTTTGATAACTTTTTCGGATCACAAGAACCACTATACAATTTCCAAACACCTGTTGAACCCCATCCAGTACAACCCATTATTGTTTTAATTTTATATTTATATCCACTTACATCTGTTTCCATTATTTTATTACTATTTAATTTATGACCTTTTCCTACTTTTAATTTGTTATCTTTCCATGAAATCCAGAATTTTTCTGGTTTTTGGGCAAATTGGAAAAAAGAACTTTTAGGAATTACTTCCCATGTATTAGATCCTGGAACCATCCAATACATTTGCATAACAGCATGACCTCCCCATTCATACCATTGAGTTTCAAACTTATAAGATTTACCAGCTTCAAATTTTACATTTCCACTTTGATGCCACGTGGGTGCTTGTAATTTCCATGTATTAATAATATAATTATCTGATATCTTTAACCAATACCCATCATCTGTTCTTATTCTAAATTTATAATTTCCTGATTTTGGAAATTTTATAAATCCACTAATATTTAATCCAACTTTGTCACTTTTACCAGAATTTAAGACTTTTCCACTTCCCCACCAATAATTAATTTCTTCATGTCTAGTTTGTGTTTTGAAAGGGCTTGATTCAAATACACCTGGTCGTGTTACATTATATAATTTATATAATAATCCTGAAACTAAATCTTTACCAAATATTTTATCAGTAAAACTTGTTAATTCACTTCCTTGATTTGAAGGTCTAATAACTGATTTATTATTTTCCCATCCTCCCAAAACAATTTCATAATGTGTTGAATCGTGTGCTGCATTTTCACCTAATGCAATATGAGCGTCATTTGTAGCAGTAATCTCTAAAAATACATGATCAGTATTTTCCATACTTGTGCCAATTTGTTTATATTGATACTTATTTTCAGTTGTTAAAATACAATTTGATGGTAAACTATTTTCATCTGCTATAAATTTATTGGCATTATGTCTTGATCCACCTTCATCAGAAAAATCAGTTCCACAGTCTTTTCCACCTTTCATACAATTATAAATTCTAGCTGACCATAAATATTTATTTTCATCTTTCTTTTTATCCTTAACATAATGCCATAAAGTTTCTCCTGGTACAACTTTAGCTAAATCTGTTATTTTAGTAGAAGACTCTTCTTCATATGAATCCTTACCTTTTGGTTTAGGCGGTGGTTTTAAAACAAGTGATACGTCTTTATTATGATCTGCAGCAAATTTCTTAATTTCATCATCTGTTAACTGTTTATTAAAAACAGCTATATTTTTTACATTACCTACTAAACTTTCATTAGGTCTACCCGACCACCCACCTATTTGAAATGGTTCACCGTTTTTATAACCTTGAGAATTTTTATTTTTTAAATCAAATGTTTTAACCAGTTTACCATTAACATACATCTTTTGGGAACCTCCTTTTTGAAAAGAACCAGCTATATGTGTCCATTCTCCAAATTTTAATGCATTTTGAGCATATAACATACCAACATATCCAAAATCTTTTAATGCAACTTCCTGAACAATGGAACCACCTCCACCAACCCATAACCCATAATTTGTTGTACCCCACCAAGATTTACCAATTACTCTTACCCATTGTCTTGTATCTTTATTTTTATAAACCCAACACATAATTGTATATGCATCCAATAAATCAAATTTGCTATCAGCAGACACATCTACCCAATTGTTATTAAATGTTAGATCTTTTGGATTAGCATAAACGTATCTACTATCTAATTCATCAGAAGTTTCTAATTCTTTATCTACTAAATTACCGTCACCATAAGGAACTACAAAGTGTGGACTTTGATACACAGTTCTCCACCTATTTCTTCCTACTTCTACGCTAAATCTAAACTTTGATTTTGCCGAAGTTCTATTAATTGCATTCCATTGAAATGGAACATAACCAGTTTTACCACAATCTCTTGGAAACCCTACCTTTGGATCGTCATAATTACAAAATTTCCATTTATCATCTATTCTACCACACGTTAAATTTATAGTCTTTCCCGATGCTTCTCTTTGAGCAAATATATCTCTATCACGAATTTCGTTTCCACATCTAAAATATGCAGTATAATCTTTACTACATCCTTTAGCAGGATCTCCTATAACATTATGATCAATTTTATAATCACAATTTATTTTACCATCGCATGCACTTTTAATATGATTCATCCATTTTTCAGTAGTACCAGCAACATCACAATTTGCACCATATTCTACATTTTTTACACTAATCTTTTCTGGGATAACTGCATCAATTATATCATTATAATTATTATACAATTCAAAATCAACATTTATTTTATTACCATCACTAAACCAATTATTTAAAAATAAATCCCTCAAATCTTGTTTATTTCTTTTTAATTTTGAAATTGGTGTTAAACGTTTATAATAAATTGTTTGATATTCTCCTGTACAGTCTTGACATTCTCTTTTAATTACTTTATTTGGACTTTTGTTATAATATTCGGTCCATTTTTCTTTACTTTCATCTACTTTATTAGATGATGATGCTGATTTTGAAATAATTTTTAGAGAATTAATTCTATCATTCCATCCATGTGAAACTAAGCAATTGATACTAGTAGGACCATCCCATGTTTTTGATGCTCCTCCGAAATTTTCTCTTTCATAACCAATAATTTTTAAGTCAGAACCTAATTTAATTGATGAAATTCCCCCAGTCATTCCTAATGCAATTACACTTGGATATTCACCTGGACCAAATTCTTTATTCCATCCACCAAAACTACAATGTAATGCAAATTTAGCTTTAGAACTTGTTTTATTTATTTTACATGATGCAATTGTGTCATTCCAACCTAAATGAACTAAACATCCAATTCTATTTGGACCTTCAATCGTCCATGATTTACCACCATAATTTATTTTAGAATATACTGTTAAAGAAAATCCAGCAGGAATAGTTAAAGATGATATGCCATTTGCCCCATATATTTCTACATCTTGTTCTCTTAAATCAGGAAAATTTCCTAAAGATAATTTAACAGTACATTTATCAAAGTCACAATGTTCACACATCGTAACTATATCATTACTACTTGTTGGAATTGTTTTACTTGATTTTGATCTAAAAACGGACTCTTCTAATGTTGCTTTTCTTTCAGTTTTTATTTCTTCACTTACTTCCACAGTAGTCTCTTTATCTATAATATCAACTTTTTCAGAATATGATTTTGATTTTTCTTCAATATCAATATCTTTTTCTACTTCAGTGGTCCTTTCAATACCTCCTGTTTTTTCAGAATACGATGTCCCTGATTTAGTACTTGTCCCTCTTCTATCTGATTCAGCTGCAATAGCATCTTTATCAATAGCAACCATACCAGGAACCATTGGTTCTATAATTTTATTTTTAGTAATATAATTTCCACTAATAGAATACATATATATATATTAATATAAAAAATTTATATTTTATATTATTGTTTTTAGAAAATTATTAAATATTGCCTTAATAGGATAATTTAAAGCACATGGATTAAAAAAAATAATTCATTTAAAAAACTATTCATAGATAATTTATTATGTATGAATACTTGGAAAATTTAATTTATATGTTAGAATTAGATAATTTAATAGATTGTGACGATGAAGAGAATAATTTTGGAAGGGATTATGATGACGATTATTATAATGATTATGATGAATACGATATAAATGATGAATACGATGTAGATGATGAATATTATGATGATATAAATGATGAGATATATGAATCAGATTATGAATAAAAAATATTTAAATACTTAGAAGCAATCAAATATTTATCTATAATGAAATTAGATAAATATTTAACTTATGAAATATTACAGTATTTAAATACATCTGAAAAAATTATTTTTTATACACTATTTAAAACTGAAGAAGAGAAAAAAATATTCTTATTAAAATTAAAAATATTTAAAGCATTTGATGACTAAGATATTTATAAGTACTTCAGTAGAACAAAATTTAATAAAAAAATAATT
>Ga0115000_10005394_pt1 | contig 10257 bp, 5 predicted proteins | sample ArcticOcean_MG_C_6_FD_89690 | JGI IMG/M metagenome (GOLD analysis project Ga0115000, IMG submission 89690) | Marine microbial communities from western Arctic Ocean - ArcticOcean_MG_CB8_128 | ecosystem: Environmental > Aquatic > Marine > Oceanic | place: Arctic Ocean: Canada Basin | collected... | reverse complement strand
TGGACATGGGTACATTCATCTTATCGTTTTCTTTTTTTTGTGTTTGTGGAAGAACAAGGAGTCCAGGTACTTGCTTCAACATAGTCGTGATTGAGATGTAGAATAGTATTACAATATATATCTGATGTGCGTTCCTCGTATTGCTGGCTGAATGGGACCACTGAAGGATTAACAAGAATTACTTTTAGTGTAAGTTACCAAGTCTACTTTTGATTTACGTCTGGGTTGTGGGCTCCAAAGAGGACTACAGTAAAACTTGCACAACAAGAGAGGATTGTTAGCAAAACGATACAATTTTTTACAACAGAATTCTATTGTTTGAACATCTCTCAAACAAAATAAATATAATAAAAATATTTCGTAGCGTCTTATTTTTTTACAAACCAACAGAAAACAACTTTACGAATAGTTCTCATGACGGACAAAAAGAACAATGCGGTGGTTCGTCAAATGATCGTTGAGTCAAATGATATGCAGTTGTTACAGGGACATTTAAAGGACAAGTTTGAAACATTTATAAAAAAGGAAGCGGTGACATTCGTGAACTTTGCAAAAAAGGGAGAAACTGGAGGAGCTCAAATTATTAAAATATGTGAGAAGTTCTTGGAGGAAGATAATCAAATGAGTACAATTGAAACTCAAGCAGTAGCCAGTTTTATATCAATCATGAACGCAACACAAGGTTTTAATGATGACTGGGTCGTTGGGATTGAAAATATTTCTTTATCAATGGGTAAAAAGGGACATGAACATCCGGATGAATATGCAAGTAGTATTGGAACAAGTATAGCACCGAGTGATTTGAATTTGATCTTTCCAGCAAAAAAGAAGGAGAAAGAATCGAAAGATTCTAAATCTGAATCAACAGACGCAAGCACAAGCAGTACTAGCAGTACAAGTAGTGAAACAACTGAAAAAATTGAAAAATTAACGGAAGAAAATGTGAAAAAAATGGGAGTAAAAAGTGATCAAGAAGATGAACAAGAGGATGGTTCTGGCAGTTCGGATGATGATGATGGGTATATACCAAGTGTGAATGTCAGCGGCGTTACCAAACATCGTAATCATAAGAAGAAGGAAAAGATTGAAGGAACTGAAGATTTTTTGCAAACACGCTTTCAATTAGGCATGAAAATCAAAGAATATCAAACATCTTATTCGTTTCGAAGGAAGAATGAAATATTTGACGAAGAAATATTCCCTTTAATCAATTCAAAGAAAATTCGTGTTGGAAAAATTAATGCAAACAATCAATTGCAACAAAAATACAAAGCGATGCATGGATTCGCGTATGGAATAATTCCAGCTTTTGCTGATTCGCATGAATACAAACAGCTGAATAAATCGTCACCAATCAACAAAGTACATGCCGGTGACAAAATATATGGAAGAAAAGGCTGTTTCAATGATATAAAACAACTTGGGAAAAGAATGCGCAAATTTGTATTCAAGATCTTCTGGCCATCGATGAGATCAATTTTAAACCCGAAAGATGTAAAGACAATGGTTAAAGATGGGAACAATGAGGATGATATGATTAATGAATTCAACAACAGATTAAACAGACCAAAGGCAAATGTTATTTCTGGACTTATGCCAGATGAGAATATATATGTGAAAACACATTTATCAAATCTTGGAGACGTCGATGTATTGAAAAAAGAAACAGATTCAAAAGGGAAAGAGACTATAGTTTTGAAATCGTTGACGGAAACATTTGAATCTGTAATAAGAGCAAGAGATAATGACATCACTAGTTACCTGGATACACATTACGGTAGCATGGATGCTGACGATGCGAAACAAATGTACGAGAAAGCCATCGAAAATCCAAATGATATGAATTACAGCACGAGCCCATGGTTGGATGTTATTCGAATTAAGAAAGTCGCAATCAAGCACATGAACAATTTGTTCAAAGACAGAAGTATATTTGATCATGTAAAAGACAAAATTAACAAGGAAGCGGCTAAACCAAATGGTTTACCAACGGATTCATATTTGAATATCCCGAGACACATGAAAGAATGTATTTTGACCGATGCATACTACAAACAAGTATTGAAAGATGTTCAACAAGAATACAAAAATCATGACAATGAAGAAGAGTTTAAACGTAGATGCATGACAACAGCTACTGGAATGTCCAAAATCGCAAGAAACGCACGAAAAAAGAACAAGAAATCAAAAGGCATCAGCAATGCAGAAACGAAGAAAGGAGACAAAGATGATGAAGATGCAAGTGATTGGACAACAAAAAAGTCCAAGAAAGAGAAGAAAGAAGAAAAGAAACTTGAAATTGCGGCAGCTCGTACGGCTGCAGCGAAAAATACACAAAAAAATGGGACAACCGGGAAAAGTGGGGCGTCCACCCATGGATATGTGTACAAAGGTGTTAGAAATCATTTTGCGACGGCATTGACAACGGGCACATTGCCATCTTTAATTATCAAAGATGATCCATATGAATATGACGCAGTTGATCAACAAAATGTACCATTGAAAAATAGTGACGGTTCAAACAAGAAACAAACCAGTAATCGGTGGAAATCGGTAAAAGGTAAAGATTTTTTGAAATGTTTGGTGGATGGGATGATAAAAAATGACATTATCAATGAAGACATGGATAACTTTAAACAATCAAAAATTGTTGAAGAAATGATGAGCAAAATGTTGAATCAGTGTATCAGTGGTAACTTGTGACTACAAAATAAATCGAATGGAGGAAGAACGAGTAAGAAAGAGGGAGAACAAAAAATGAGCGAACGAAAGAAACAAAAACAATCAAACAGCAGTGATGGAATTTTTAACAAAAATACACGTGCTGTCCTGAACACAAAATTAAGAGGGAATGAACAAATAAAACCGATCAAGATTAGTGATAAAAAACACACAAGTCTTGAATTGGCCGATAAAAAACATGATATCAAAATTAGCATTGCAAATACACATGCTGATAATGATATGAATACAAAAATTGAAGTCAGCAGTGCGACGAAAGGTGCGACGAAAGATACAACAGAGACACAAATTATTGATGTGAATGAAACCACAGAAAATAAAATTGATTATTTTATAACAACAAGAAACATAAATAATACAACAAGATATGGATTGGTAACAGAAGACATTTTGAAAATTAATCTTGCACCATGGTACTTTAAAATAAAAGATAAAAATGGATTACCGTCAAAAATTAGACTTACAAAATCAATTAACGATGGTGGATCCAATACAAATACTTCGAACAAACGAATGTCGAATGAAAAATGGGTTGAAACAACAATCACAGACTATAAAAATACAACGGAGAAAAAGGAGCGAATTTTGGGCGAACGTGGGTGTTTAACGTATGTCGTATACATGCCAAATGGAAAAATGATTATTGTACCAAGACATGCAAGACAAAAATGGAGAGAGATGACAACATGGGTGAAATTGAACGACAACATTGATGTATGTGTAATGCAACCGAAAAACAAACTTGGATCAGTGTTGCAAACAGCGCAAATTGTTGCTGTATGCTCTGATGACACCAATGGCATAGAAACGTTTACTGAAATGGGTGTGAAATTATTGAACATAAAACAATATGAACTGTCAGGGATTGAATATACATTGGAATACAAAATTGAAAAGGGTGTGTGTATTACGCGTACACAAAAAACGATAAATGCGTTTAACACCATAAAAATAAAAACAAACAATTGTACATGCACAGTATGCAACGCAATTATGAAAAATGACAAATACGACATATGCAAAGAATGTGAAATATACTGTGGATCAGTTAATACATTCGCATCAAAATTTCAAGATAGACACGATGAGAACCCAATCAAGGTGCTACAAGCATTGTTTGGTGGTATTTCATTGCAAATGTTGCATGATATTTATACAAAAGGAACACTGCAAGGATTTGAAGATTTAAAAATAACCGAAGAACATTGGAAAAAAGCAGCGTTATTAGATGATACACCATACTTGGTCACTACATTTACAAAGAAACGTGCACCTCCACAAGCTGTACGTGAGGCGTTTGGAAACAACACTATTAAACCGGGGCAAATTTTAGTGGTAGATTTTATATTCTGGCATCACATGGGGGCAGGTACGCAAAAAACAAATTTTACATCCAGAGATGGGTTTAAAGGTGGATGGTTGGCAATTGATTTTGTAACATGTTTGCCAGTATTTTACCCTATGAAAAACGAATCGAAAGAAACATATGTGAAAACAATTCAAAAGATTATAAAAAACAGGAAAGCTGAAATCAGTGAGGGTGAAAATGCACAAAAGTGGACCCATATATTATGGGATCAAGATAAAACTCAATTGTCAAGCGCTGTTGAAATGGTACTAGAATTGAATGATCTTATTCCAATACGTGGAAAAATCGATTCAAATGATTTAGCTGTACTCAATGTAGTGTCGGCTATTATACATAGAATGGCACATTATTTTTTGAGATGGTCGAATATGTCGATGGGATGGATATGCTATGCGTATCGACATGCAGTGCTGGTATTTAGGTATCGACCAAGTGGAGGAAAAGACAGGACAAGAGGAAGAGGTTTCAGCCCGTACTCTCAATGGTACGGTGTACCCACACACACTGGACATTTTCCGGTGCCGTGGGGGTGTGCTAGCATAGTTCATTCACGTGCCAAACCTAAAACAGGAGGCATTGATGTTGTATTTGTTGGTTATGATATTATCTCACAAGAAGGAATGTATTGGTCACCATTGCAGACAACTGTATTGAGAAGGAATTGGGCGTTGCATGTAGTAATACAGCCACCGTACAATAGATTGGATTCAATTGTACTTGGTAGATCTATATTCGATAAAGGAACAATAATGTCGGCACCAAAATTTGCGACACATAAAAAAAAGGGAAGAGTGTGGGTACAAGACACTGATAGAACAAAAAAATACGATGGTTATTTTTTCAGTTTTGAACAGCATCCGTACAGGGAAGGTGTGAACAGCAATGGACAGTCATTTATGTGCTCGTGTCGTGAAACATTCGTGTCGTTATCAACTTTACGAAAACACTGGACAATATCAATAAACAAAGACAATGAAAACAAGAATGTGGCACTATATGAGCCACATTGCCCATTTAAAAAGCCGCCAAAACGATGGAAGAACAGAATTGAAAAAACAAAACGATTGATTGTTGCACGAGGTATATACGATAGCAAAATTATGGAACAAATAGAGAACAAAATTGGGATAAAAAACGTGTTTGGCATACATGGCATTGGTCAAATGAAAAGATTGGGTGATAATTCAGATGATAACGAAGAAAAATTAGAAAGTGAAGAATTGATAGAAACAAAGACTTTTGATGACGAAGTTTATGAAAGTGATAACGAAGAAAAAATAGAGAAGGAAGTATTAATTGAGACAAAGACTTTTGAGAACATTGATGAAATTGAATGGATCAAAATTGTGACATACAATCACAATTATTATGGAGAAAACCAAAAGATGGGGATGAAGTATTAGTGATGTTCGGCAACGAATTTTTTCCGGGAAAGATCAATCGAATTTATAAAAACAAAAAGCACATCAAAATTGATTATGAAAAAGACAGATTTGGGAAACGGGAGTCAATTGTGCATACTAGTGAACTATTAGATAAGACAAATTTTGGCAAAACATGGAAATGGAAAGTGCAAAGTGAATTGGGCAATGCAAATGTATCAATGGTTGAATCGATTATGAATGAAATTGAAATGAAAAATTGTAGTCATCTACATGTACATAAGTTCAATAACACAATAAACAACGTGAATGGATTGAAACATTGTGTAGGTGATGAATGGATGTTCAGGACATCACTACAAAATCATGAATTAGACATCAACAATATTGATACGTTTGACTTATACAATGATGATGGTGATAATAAAGGAAATAAAACTTATGAACAAAAATTAGATTCGTGGGTTAAACAAAAAATGAATAGATTCGATGGTGATTTTGAGTTTGCGGTAAAAAGAACGAATAGATTTGGAACAAGAGAATTATATGAAAAATATTTGCGAGCGAAAGCTTTGAATAAATTAAAGTGTAGTGCGGCAGGTTTACAACAAGCAAATATCAACAATTTAGATCTGTTTGGTTTACATCCTACAGGGAAAATTAAACAAATGACAAACAATTGGAATAATGTATCGTCGGTAGAAACAGTCTTTGAAGATATGTTAGAAAACAGTATAATCAGAGAAGATGTCATTGCAAATTTACATGAAAGAAATATGTACAACAATATGTTTTCAAAATCATATGAAAATATGAAACATTTACACGGATACAAAAATGAGTTCGATGACCATGGGTTTATGGATAAAATGATAAACAACATGAGTACAATAATACAAGAATCTACGCCACTGATTGATGAATCAACATTCGAAAAAGGTGAGTATGATGACCCAACACCTGCAGGTATACCGGATTTCCAACAAATATCATTTTTTACAATGTTAAAAGAGAAACATCCGAGATTTGAAGAAAAATGTCAAAAAGCTTTTACGAAAAATATAAAAGAATTGTACATGAACAAAAACAACAAAGAAACGACGTATGATTACGAATGTTTACAACAATATGAAGATGAAGTATTTCAAATGCCAATGCCATTAGCTGAAATGAATGCGGTGGAAGTTACTGTCGACCCTGGTATTATTACTGGACTGAGAAACATGACAAAAGATGAAGAGGAAGATTTGATCGCTGGTATTACAAATGCAAATAGAAAAAGCAAAATACCCTCGAACTTTGTACAAGCTTTGAAATCAAAATATGCAAAAATTTTTGTACAGGCAGTCCAGAAAGAATTCAAAGGCTTATCTGATACGGCTATTTTTGATATGGTTGAAGTACCTAAATATGCAAATATTATACCGGGAAGGCTCATTTTCGACATTAAATGGTGTACTGCAACAGACAAGTTGTTAAAATGGAAAGCACGGTTTGTTTGCATGGGATACAGACAAAGAATTTACAATGCATTGACTGGTTCTGGAAGCTACGATCCGAATAACATAAGCAGCCCAGTATTGAAACCGTCAAGCTTATTAGCGATCTTGAATTTGGCATCGTTAAATATAGACAATGAATTAATTACTATTGATGTTAAACAAGCATTTTTAGCAGCGAAATTAAGAACAGATGGTACTGAAGACATTTACTTGTCACTACCACCTGGTTTGATAGTCAAAGAAGATGGTAAAGTTGTTGTCAATCCTGATATAATAAAAAATTTATCAAGAGGACATAAAAATAAAAAGAAGAAAGGTATTACGGTAAAATTGAATTCGCATCTGTATGGTTTGAAGGGCAGTTCTGCTGGATGGTATGGCACAATCAAAGATTACTTGATAGGTCAAGGTTTTAAACAGTCAAATGAAGATATGTGCATGTTTACACATGTATGTGAGCGTGGAAGTTTAATATTAGGTATACATGTGGATGACATGTTGATTGCTGGAGTGAGTTGCAAAATGAACGAATTTAAAAAGAATATTGAAGAACACTTTAGCAAATTAAACAGTGGAATCACGGTTGGAGATGCTGCGGATACAACTGGTGTACAATTTTTAGGTTCTGTTATTAAGAAAGAAAGAGACGAAGATGGCAAACTGAATGGATTAATTACTTTGTCACAAGAAAACAAAATAGAATCGGTGTGTGATATGTTAAATATTGATCAATATAAAAAGGTCAACTTACCATATGAACCGAGTAAAGTCAAAATATGGGAATCGCCGGAGTCAATCCCAAAGACCGATTTGGACAAACAAAAAGTCATAAAAGAGGTACGTGAATTACATCCTGAAGTTGAAAATTTTAACGATGTAATACGCTGTTATAGAATGTATACTGGAAACTTGGTGTGGTTGTGCGGGACAGCGGCTCCACAAGTACTACCAATTACATATAAGCTAGCAAGATTTCAATTGAATCCATCAATTGAACACTTCAAAGCAGTGCGAAAAGTATTTTCATATCTGTATGCACATCGAATGAAAAAATTAACATTTGGTAGACAAAAAATAAATCTGCTATCAAGTAAAGATTTAAATAGAATTGCTCTAACAATATTTTGTGATACATCACATGGGGATTGCAAAGTCACGGGAAGATCAACGGGTGGGTATGTTATATATTTATTTGGTTGTTTGTTGGCTATAAAAAGCTATCGATTGTCGTGTGTAACAACATCATCGACCCAATCGGAATATTATATGATGTCAAAAGCAGCGGAGGAAGCGATATATGCAATGGAACTATATAACAATACATTGCTACCTGTTATTAACAGTATTCTACAAACAAAACATAATAAGGTAAAGAAATTGGCAGTAATGACATCTGGATTAGTCGATGAAGTGATCACGACATTAAATGCAAAATCATACCCATTAGTATCGGAATTTAATAAAGTACCGATCTATGGGGATAATTTATCAGCATTATTACTAGCAAATAAAGGTCCAAAGAAAAATTCAAAACACGCAATGATTCATGCATCATGGTTATATGACCTGATCCATCAATTAAAATTATTAGAGACAAGAAAAGTACATACAAGTACTAATCCTGCAGATATTACAACTAAACAAATTGGCATGTCTGCAGACACGTTTGAGAAACACACAAGATCTTTATTAGGTCTGAATGATTTGGTTTACATTGATGAACAAAATAAGCAAGTAAACTATTTAAATTACAACACGTTTGGTGAAGTAAAAGAACATACAAATGAAGAACAAAAAATAAATTTACAAAGGCACGCAATAAATGCAATTGCACACATTGTGAATATTGAAAACAAACCAGCTATGATTTCTGTTATGAAAAACAAAACAACAGGTCAGCTAGTAGGTATTAGTTATTTATCGTAAGATATTAACAAACATATGAGAGTATAAGATTGAACGCGATGGCTTTACAGCTGTCCAAAAATGAATTAAAAATTAGGAATTATATTAAACAATCATTCAAAACGATTGTGGAAAGCGCCACTTTAAAAATTGGAGGGTGCAACATTCAAAGAATTAACATTATAAAATTAAAAATAATCATTGTCGGTTACGCAGGGAAATTGAAGTGTTTGCACTTTAACAGCTTAACTATTACAAAAGCCTTTTATACAGTGAAACTGTTAAGAGGGTGAAATGGCAACAACATACAAAGAGTCAAAAAATGAAAACGATTACGATTCAATTTCGATCATATCCATTATTGGTAAAAAGCAACATAAAGCTCCCATAGATATGCATTTATTATAAAAGTAGAAATTAGATTCGTGATCAAGCAAAATTATAAAACAAAATTAAATAAAGCAGAAACCCCAGTCATTGGAATAGTAACCTGGTCTTTATCTAACCAGAATACGTGAAAGTCGTGCAAATTAAAAAACTATAGATTGGGATTCGTGAAACTCGAGAAAATTAAAAGACTGCAAGCAACAAAAAGAAAAAAAGAAAAAACAGTAAATATATTTCATACGAAACATTGGAAAAGAAATGGAAATTTGCAATTATAAATGTGGTTACAATTAATTAAAAGATATATACTAAGCATGTTTCATACAATACGGTATATTTAGTCTAAGGTAACATCAATGCAACATGTGCTATGGCGTAAATCAGCATGTTGCAATTTATTCATGGTTTATAACAATTATTAAATTCGCGAAGTCGAGCTTACATTATGGATGTTAAAAGAAAGAATCGTGGCACAGCTAGTATATTTTTTATACGGTGTCTTTCTCTTGCTGAAATGGTCATTAAATATAAGAAGGCAAGAAATCTATTAGCTTGATGAATTTGAATAGTGGTAAATACAAATTATGATATTATAAAAAAGTTTGGATCAAGAAAGTAAATCATCAGATTGAAAATTGATGTGGATGTGTAAATCACGTTTTATAAGTTAAACAAATGCTACGCGTTGATAACTTAAGAGGGTGAGTCGTGATTGAGATGTAGAATAGTATTACAATATATATCTGATGTGCGTTCCTCGTTTGAGTCAGTATTGCTGGCTGAATGGGACCACTGAAGGATTAATAAGAATTACTTTTAGTGCAAGTTACCAAGTCTACTTTTGATTTACGTCTTTTTCTCTCCAAATGCTTTAGAGATGAAAAGAGGCTGAGGATTCACAGAAATTTAAATGACAAACAATCGTGAAGGAACGGAAGAAATGACAAAAGCTGTTGCAAAAGGTTATGGG
>Ga0115000_10005393_pt1 | contig 10260 bp, 8 predicted proteins | sample ArcticOcean_MG_C_6_FD_89690 | JGI IMG/M metagenome (GOLD analysis project Ga0115000, IMG submission 89690) | Marine microbial communities from western Arctic Ocean - ArcticOcean_MG_CB8_128 | ecosystem: Environmental > Aquatic > Marine > Oceanic | place: Arctic Ocean: Canada Basin | collected... | reverse complement strand
GCAGGAACCGGGTGCCGTCCACGGCGTCGGCCATGAGGGCGGTCAGCACGGTTATCCCTACAGCCGCACCGATCTGCTGGAGCATGTTCATGGACCCGCCGGCTATGCCCAGGTCGTCGTCACCGGCTGCCGAGGTGACAGCGTTGGCGATCGTCGACCGTATGTAGCCGCTGCCCGCCCCGGCCAGCATTGCGCCGCTTAGGAATAGAAACAGCCAGCGCTGGTGGGCGCCGATACCAGCCAGCACCATGGCCAGGGCGAACAACAGCATTCCCGTGACCGCCACCCTCTTTGCCCCGTGGCGGGAGTCGTGGTGGCTCCCGAGCCGGGCGCAGAAGGCCATTGAGAGTGGTCTAGGGAGCATCACCAACCCGATGATCGTCGGGCGAAAGCCCCAGCGTCGTTCCAGTAGGAACGGTGCCATCACCATTGCCCCCATGTAGCCGGACTGGAGGACGGCCTGGGCCAGCATCGGTCTGGTGAACGCCTTGCGCCGCATGAGCGACGGTGGGAGGAGGGGGGCCTCGGTCCGCGCCTCGACCCGTACGAACAGGGCGAGGGACAGGGGGGCGACGATGGCGGCCGTCAGGACAATGGGGTTGGTCCATCCCCAGCTGATGCCCCTGTTGATGGCGAGGAGCAGGCCGCCCACGCCCAGCCCCAGGGTGATGGCTCCCGGGATGTCGAACCGTATACCTGACCGACGACGGGTCTCGGGGGCGATGAAGATGCCGGCCATCAGGGCGATGACCACCGTGCATCCCTGCACGACGAAGAGCGAGCGCCAACCGATCCATTCGATGAGTGGCCCACCCGTGACGACGCCCACGGCCGGCGAGAGGGCCACCACCGCAGCCCAGATGCCGAGCGCCCGGGTGCGTTCGCGTTGCGGGTACACCGACAGGATCATCGCCATGGCGGACGGTCCAGATGCGGCCTTGGCGGCCTGGGCAATGGTCCGCAGCACGATCAGGGAGGTGGTGTCCCAGGCGAAGGCCGTGGCGAAGGCCAGCACGGCTCCGATGCTGAAGCTCACGAGGTAGGTCCGGCGGTGGCCGTAGAGGTCGCCGACCTTGCCGATTATCGGTGTGACCACGGCGAATGCCAGCAGGGGTGCGGCTATCACCCACGTGATCGTGGAGTCCGCCGCCCCCAGGTCGTCCGCGATGCGCGGCAGCGATGCCGACAGGACCGTGACCGGGTAGCTGCCGGCCGCCGCGCCGAAGAGGGCGGTGATGAGGACAAGTCGCTGGTAGTCGCTGCGTTGACGGATCCGGGCCCGGCGGGCCTTCAACCCTCTACCCGGATCTCCGGGTCCCGCACCATCGTCCTCGTCCACCTCTCGGAACATACGTGCGCCCCGTTCGGAGGCCCGCAGTGGCGACCGGTACGGTCCCGTCCGTGGACGACACGATGGCACCGGGGCCCATTGGCATCGTGGTGAATCCGCGGTCTGGGACAGATGTCCGCAGGTCGGTGGCGGCGGCGGCCAGCGTGACCGTGGAGGACAAGGCCAACGTGGTGCGACGGGTGGTCCGTGGGGCACGCGAGGCCGGGGCACGGCACTTCATGGTCCACCACGACTCGCACCGCATCATCCGCAGGGCCACCGAGACAATGCGCGATGTGGAGTTGTCGTGGATCGACATGGCCCTGACCTTCACCGAAGAGGACACCGTCACGGCTGTGGCTGCCATGCGCTCTGCGGGTTGCGCGGTCGTTGTCGTGATCGGTGGCGATGGCACGAACCGGGCGGCGGCCCGGGCCTGGCCCGACCTCCCCGTGGTGCCGCTATCGACCGGTACGAACAACGCCTTCCCGATCACGGTGGAGGCGACGGTGGCCGGCGCCGCCAGCGGCCATCTGGCCACCGGGCGGTGCCGGCTCGAGGACGTGTCCCGGATGGCCAAGGTGGTCCGTGTGACGCCCTCAGGAGCAGACCTGCCCGACGACCTGGCCCTCGTGGATGCTGTCGCCGTCGATGACCCGTACGTGGGCTCGTTCGAGCTCTTCAACCCGTCGACTCTCCGGCTGGCGGTCGTGACCCGGGCCGAGCCGACGGCGGTGGGCTTCGCCGGGGTAGCCGGACTGGTGGAGCCGGTGGGTCCGGACGACGATGGTGGCCTGCTTCTCCGGTTCGGGTCGGTGGCCGACTGTGACCGGGTGGTCCGTGGCCCGACGGCCCCCGGCCACTACGACGACCTGGGTCTGGCCGAGGTCCGACGCCTCGCCGAGGGTGAGGAGGTGGTGGTCTCCGGACCGTTGCTCCTGGCCTTCGATGGCGAGAGGAAGCGGCGGCTGTTGGTCGGCGAGGAGGTCGTTCTGACGGTTCGACGCGACGGCCCCCGGGTGGTCGACGTGGCGGCCGTGATGTCCAGGGCTGCCGCCGATGGGGCCTACCTCCGTTGAGGCTCCAGGCCCAGGGGTAGGACAATGGCCAGGATCAGCCCCCCCCGGGGGGGGTCCATGCCCGCCGAAGGATGGAGGTGATCAGGGCTCTGGTCCGCCGTCGGCCTCAGGCGGTCGGCCACGCGGCGAGGAGTCCCGCCACGTCGGCCAGTCGATCAGCGACAGGGAACTCGGCGGAGGCTGCCGCCACGGGATCCGGCTCTTCCAGCGCCCAGGTCGTGGTGTGCGGTACGTGGATGGCCCGGCCCCCGATGCCGATCACGGGTAGGACATCGGACTTCACCGAGTTGCCGACCATCACGAAGGCCAGTGGATCGACGCCGTGGCGGTCCAGCGCCGCCGCGTAGGAGGCTTCGTCCTTCTCGGCCAGGACCTCGACCCGCCAGAACCGGTCAGCCAGGCCGCTCCGGGCCACCTTGCCCATCTGGTCGTTCAGGTCGCCCTTGGTGATGACGAGCAGCCGGTGGGTGGCGCCCAGGTGGTCGAGGGCATCGGTGACCCCGTCCAGGAGTTGGATCGGGTGGTCGATCAGCTCGTGTCCCCAGGTGACGATGTCGCCTATACGTCGCCCTTCCACCTGGCCATCGGAGAGTTCGACGGCGGTGGTGATCATGGACAGTACGAAGCCCTTCACGCCGTAGCCGTGGCGGGAGATGTTGGCCCGCTCGGTGGCCAGCAGTGCCGCATCGGTCGTGGCCCCATCGGCCCACGGCTCCATCAGGTCCCGGAACCGCCCCTCCACCTTGTGGAACCAGGCCTCGTTCTCCCAGAGCGTGTCGTCGGCGTCGAGGCCCAGCACCGGGAGGTCGTCACGCATGGGGTCGGGGTTGGCCACGGCACGAGAGCCTAGGTTCGATAGCCGGTGGTGGAGGCCCGCGGACCGGCCTGCAGCGACCCCGCCGTGGTCCGGGTGTCCGCGACTGGTCGGACGCCCGGGGGTACCTTGGCCCCATGCGGGACCTGTGTATGCGATCGGCGTGCCTCGGCACGGCTGACGTGCTGGTGGTGATGGACGTCAAGGGCCTTACCTTCACGGTCTACGACCTGGACGAGGTGGAGGGGCCGGGAGCCGTGGTGCTCTGCAGCCTGCACCTGGACAGGCTGAAGGCGCCGAGAGGATGGGCTCTCGTTGACGCCCGGACCGGAGGAAACCTGATTCCGCTCCCCGAGCGTCCGATGACCACCGACGAGGCCGCTGACGAGGTGAAGCGTCCCGTCGCCGATGTCTCACCGCTGCATCCGGTTACCGCCGCCATCCATCCGCTGGAATCCGCCCGGTCGGTCAGGACCAGGTCGAAACCTGCTGCGGCCCCTTCGCCGTTGGAGACCCCGTTGCTGGCGAGGGCCTTCCTCGGAGTGGAGCGACATCCGGCCACCCCCCGCGACCAGCCTTCGACGGCGTCTGGTCCTGTTGAGGACGGGCCGTGGGACCAGGAATGGGACCAGCGTGATCCCAGTGAAGTGGCAGGTGGCCACGACGACGGGCAGCTCGTCTTCGAGGGAGACCCGGGAGCCTGACCGTCGCCGTCAGGCGAGTCCTGCCGGATGGGATCTGTCCGGTGGCCCACAGGTAGGTTCGGCACTGTTCTCTTCTCTCTCCCGCCCCACCGGGCGTCCACCCGTGCCGCAGCTGATCCAGGAGCCTTCCATGGCCGACATGACCGAAGCCGAGATCCGGGACCTGACCAGGCAGTTGGTGGCCGATGTCCCGCCCGGTGACGTCGACCAGTTCGAGTTCCGGGGTGCCCAGTTCGACCGTGGCCTGGCCCTCGTGCAGTTCCCCGTCGGCCTGGGGGGCCTGGGCCTGTCCAGTCGCAGGATGCAGACGGTCGTGGACGCCGAGTTGCGGGCCGCCGGCGTCACGTACCACGACCTCAACATCAACCCGATCGGCATCGGCATGGGCGCACCGGTTGTGCTCACCTACGCCACCGAGGATCAGAAGAAGCGCCTGCTGCGACCCATGTACACGGGTGAGGAGATCTGGTGCCAGATGTTCTCGGAGCCCGGGTCGGGTTCGGACGTGGCCGGCCTCTCCAGTCGGGCCGTTCGAGATGGCGACGAGTGGATCGTGAACGGGCAGAAGGTGTGGACCACGCTGGCCCACGTCTCGCGCTGGGGGATGCTGGTGGCCCGGACAGATCCGGACCAGCCCAAGCACAAGGGACTCACCTACTTCCTGCTGGACATGGAGTCCGATGGGGTTGACGTCAGGCCGCTCCACCAGATCACCGGTGAGGCCGAGTTCAACGAGGTCTTCCTCACCGATGTCCGGATTCCACATGACCGGGTGTTCGGAGAGGTCGGAGGCGGTTGGGGCGCAGCGGTCACGACGCTCATGAACGAGCGGGTGGCCCTCGGCGGCGGAGTGCCCAGGAAGGGCTCGGGTCCGATCGCGGACCTGGTCAAGCTCTGGGGCGAGCGCAAGGGTGCACTCGATCCCGTGGCCCACGATGTGATGCGCGACCGGGTGACCGACCTGTGGACGCAGGCCGAGGCGCTTCGACTTACCAACTGGCGGGCCCGGGAGGCCTCCAAGGGCGGTAACCCCGGCCCCGAGGGATCGGTGACCAAGCTCATGTCCGCCGAGATGAACCAGCACATCTACGAGACATGCATGGACCTGATGGGTCCGGACGCCATGGTCTACGACTCCGGTTACGAACGCAAGCGCCCCGACGGGGTCCGCCTCACAGGTGGTGCCGGCACGAAGTATTCGTTCCTGCGGGCCCGGGCCAACACGATCGAGGGCGGCACCTCCGAGGTGATGCGCAACATCCTGGGTGAGCGGGTGCTCGGCCTGCCCGGTGACGTGCGGGTCGACAAGAAGATCGCATGGGTGGACGTGCCCCGCAACTAGGGCGAAGCGGTGGTCAGCCCCGGTGCCAGGAGGTGCCCCGGGCTGAGTCCTCCAGGATTATTCCCCGGGCGGTCAGCTTGTCCCGGATGCGGTCGGCCTTGCCGTAGTTCTTCGCCGCCTTGGCGGCAAGGCGCTGGTCGACCAGGTCGTCGATCTCGGCGGCTTCGGCATCGTCCTGGACATCTCGTGCCGGAGCGGCGGCCGATCCCAGTTCCAGTCCCAGTACCCCGGCCAGTTCGATGGCGGCTGCGTGCAGTTCGGCTGCGGTGGAGTCGTCCTCGGCATCCAGCGCCCGGTTGGCGTCCCGTACGGCATCGAAGATCACCGCGAGGGCCTGTGGCGAGCCGAGGTCATCGTCCATGGCGGTTCTGAAGCGGGTCACGACGTCGGCATCCGGCTCGGCCTCGGGGAGGTCGGAACCGGCCATCCGGTCGGCAAACTTGTCGAGGCGTGCCAGGGCAGCGGCCGACTGGTCGAGCGTTGTCGAGCCGACCTCCATGGTGCGCCGGTAGTGCGTCTGGAGGACCAGCAGGCGCAGCGCCCGGGGGTCCCAGGTGTTGAGCAGGTCGTCCAGGGTGGTGAAGTTGCCAAGCGACTTGGACATCTTCTCGCCATCAACCTGGACCATTGCGTTGTGGACCCAGTGGCGGGCGAAGGCCCTGCCGCAGCCGAGGGCCTCGGCGCGTTCGTTCTCGTGGTGAGGGAAGACGAGGTCGTCGCCTCCGCCATGGATGTCGAAGCCGTCACCCAGCAGGTGCAGTGACATGGCGACGCACTCGATGTGCCAGCCGGGGCGGCCGGGTCCCCACGGCGAGTCCCAGGTGGGTTCGCCCGGCTTGGCGGCCTTCCAGAGAGCGAAGTCCAGTGGATCGTTCTTGTCGTCGTCCACCTCCACCCGGGCACCGGCGCCCTCCCGGAGATCCTCCACCGACCTGCCCACGAGCGCGCCGTAGTCGTCCAGACGGTCCACGTCGAAGTAGACGCCGGAGTCGGTCGTGTAGGCCATCTCCCGGTCGACCAGATCGGCAATGATCTCGACCATCTTGTCCACGTACTCGGTGGCCCGGGGGCGCAGGTCCGGATGCGCCACGTTCAGGCGGTCCATCTGGCCTATGAACGAGGCCTCGTAGCGGCCAGCCACCTCGGGTTCGCTGCCGCCTTCGGCAGCGGCCCGGTTGATGATCTTGTCGTCGATGTCGGTGATGTTCGACACGGCGCACACGTCGTAGTCAGACCAGCGCAGGTATCGGACCAGCACGTCGAATGCCAGCGTGGAGCGGGCGTGCCCGAGGTGGGGGTCGTCGTAGACGGTGGGTCCACACCAGTAGACCGATGCCTGCCCGGGGTCGCGTGGGGTGAACTCGACCTTTTTGCCGGTCAGGCTGTCGGTGAATCGCAGCACCGGGTCAGGATACGGCCGGCTGGCCGAGGTCGGGTCAGGTGGTGCGGACCCAGGACTCCGGGATGGTGGCGTCCAGTCGCAGGCCCAGCAGGGCGGCAGCGCTGGCCAGCCCTGAGGCAGCAGTCGGATCCTCGCCGGACCCGGCCAGGATCCCGCTCGCCAGCAGGTCAATGGCATCGCGTGCTGTCACGGTGTCCAGGTCGTCGTCCAGGGCGGCACGTACCGCAGCAAGGGTGGGGGCGGGGTTCGGCCCCTTCGGCCTGCGTGCCGCACTCACGAGCCTGTCCAGACGGGTGACGGCGTCGTCGATGTCGTAGTCGAACCACTCGAATCCGGCCCGGTAGTGGTGGGCCATGAGCGCCAGGCGGATGGCTCTCGGGTCGTGCATACGGCGCAGATTCCGGACGAACACGAGGTTCCCAAGCGACTTGGACATCTTGGTGCCCTCGTAGGCCACCATCCCCACGTGCATCCAGTGGCGGGCCAGGGGCACGCCGGTGGCTGCCTCGCTCTGGGTCGCCTCGCACTCGTGGTGGGGGAACGTCAGGTCGTTGCCGCCACCGTGCAGGTCAATGGTCTCGCCCAGTTCCGCCATGGCCATGGCGGAACATTCGATGTGCCAGCCGGGGCGACCCGGCCCGAACGGTGAATCCCATGACGGCTCACCGGCGGTGCTGGCCTGCCAGAGCACGAAGTCCAGTGGGTTGCGCTGCCGGGGGTCGTCCGGGTTGCCGCCGCGGTCGGCGGCGTAGGTGAGCATGGTGGCCTCGTCCAGTCCGGTCATCGAACCGAACCCGTCCCAGGTGGACACGTCGAAGTAGGTGTTGCCCTCGACCGCGTAGGTGTGGCCGCCGGCCTCGAGGCGACCGATCAGGTCCAGGATCCCGTCGACGGAGCCGGTCGCTGTGGGTTCGGCTGTGGCGGGCCTCAGGTCCAGCGCCGCCAGGTCGGCATGGAAGAGCTCCATCTCGCGGGCCGCCAGGTCCTGGTAGTCGATGCCGATGTCGCGGGCCTTGGCCAGGATGGAATCGTCCACGTCGGTGACGTTGCGCACCATCCGGACCTCATGTCCGAGGTCCTCGAGGCGGCGGACCACCAGGTCGAACGTTAGATAGGTGAAGGCGTGTCCGAGGTGGGTCGCGTCGTACGGGGTGATTCCGCAGACGTACATCGACACCTTTGGTCCGGGCTGGAATGGGACCACTTCACCCCGGGCCGTGTCGTAGAGGTTCATTCCCATGGGCGGGGACGGTAGTGGCCTGCCGGTCCCTGCGCCCCCCCGGGTCCCGGCCCGGATGGGTGGGGGCTCAGATCCGGGTGAACGGGACCGAGTGTTCCCAGTCGGCCAGCAAGGTCCGTAGTGCGGTGACCAGGAGGAGAGGCTGGTCCAGCATGACGTGGTGTCCTGCCAGCGGGATCTCCACCACGGGCGCCACCCGGCCCAGCTGTTCGTACATGTATGCGCCGATGTCGGCGGTGACGAGGCCGTGCTGGGCCCGGAACAGAGCGATCCGACAGGTGATTCGTGGCAGCAGGTCATCGGCGGCCGCCCGTTTGGGGATGAATATTCCCGGGTCGAACTTCCAGGTGACGCCACCCTCACAGGCCCGCAGGGAGCGGGCCGCCACGTCGGCCATGATGAACGGTTCGTAGTGGTCCTGGGCGGGAACGGTCCGGAAGCGGGCGATCGCCGTGGCGGCGTCCGGGTACACCTTGAGGTCGCGGAAGTTGTCGCGGCGGCCGGTGTCCATCTCCGGGTCGACCCGCACAACCAACGAGTCGATGATGATTCCGCCGGCCAGGCGGTCGGGGTGGCCGGCGGCGGTGGCCAGCGTGACGAATCCTCCCATGGAGTGTCCGATCACGATCGGCGGGCCGGCCATGTCGGCGGCGTCGGCTACGGCAATGACTTCGTCGGTCCACTTCTCAAGGGAGTACCTGTCTCGCCGGTCGCTGTCGCCGTGTCCCGACAGGTCCAGTGCCGCGATGCGGTAGTTGCCGGCGAACTGGGCGGCCACGTGGGTCCACCAGTGGGCGTGGGCGGCGCCGCCGTGGACGAACACCAGGCCGGGCCCGCCGGGCTCACCCCAGGTGAGGTAGTGGATCGCCGCACCGTCCACCTCGACGGTCGCGTCGCCGTGGGGGACGTCGAGGGCGTGGCGGTACCAGGCGGGCGCGTCCTGTCGTGTCGTCATGCGCCCTCGACAGGAATTGAACCTGTGACCTACCGCTTAGGAGGCGGTCGCTCTATCCAACTGAGCTACGAGGGCGAGGGAGGCGCGTTACGTGGCGCGTTACTGCCGGTAACGGTCTTCCTCGCTGTGAAGGTTACCGGTGAGGCTGCTTTGGCCCGTTGGGATCGAGCTTTGGTGGGGGTTTGGCTGTGTCGGGGAGCGGCGAAGCCACCTGTCTTCCGCTTTCTGGAAGAGGCAGCGGTTTAGGTGGTGAAGGGCAGTTGCTGACCGGTTCTCAGCATCCTGGCTGGAGCGCATCTAAACGGTATTTTCCTCCAGGAGCGCTGCTGTGTGCCGGAGCGCTGTGAGAATGCACCCGTGCGTAACCGGGCGATCATCCTTCTGGCTTCCTCCTGCCTCCTGCTGGCTGCGTGCGGGGATTCGCCCGAGTCGGCGGCTCCCCCGACGACCCTCGCGTACGTGACGCCCACGATGGATGAGCCAGCGGTGGACGAGGTTATGGATGGTGTCCGGGAGGCGCTGGTGGGGCTGCTCATGGAGCGCGAGGGTCTCGAACGGGCGGCCGCCGAGGAGAGCGCCGACCTGCTCATGGAGCGGAGCAGCGACTCCGCTGTCGTGGAGCAGCAGTTGGCCATCTACGCCATGTGGATGGACGGGTACCCGGCGCACCCCGTGCTCGGGAGACACTGGACAGAGGAACAGGCCGAGTGTGCCATCGTGACGATGATGCGCGTCGAGGGCACGGTCCGGACCGGGAACCTGGTGGCGAACGCCAAGACCGGCGGGATGTCGGTGGTCGATGCCCAGGCACTCGTGCAGCCAGTGGCCTACTGCGTGGACTTCCTGGCGATGGTGCGGGCCGAGCTCACGTCCATCGGCGTTCCCCAGGACGTCGACTGTCTCCTGGCCGGCGTGGCCGAGGAGGACGTGGCAACCTGGTATGTCGCCGTCTTCACCGACGGCCCGGCCGGGTTCAACGCCGCCCTCAGCGAGGGCGTCGACCTGACCTGCCCGACGGATTGAAGGTAGGGCTCCATGGGTGGGAAGTTGTGGCGCAATACGTGCCTGACTCATGTGGTCCTCGTCGCGACCCTGGCGGGCGCGGCGTGTTCGACGGGAGGTGGGGCAGGCGACCAGGACGCCGCCCCTGCGGCGACGACTGAGGCTCCGGTCGCCGTGACGACTGTGGCTCCTGCGGCGACGACTGAGGCTCCGGTCGCCGTGACGACTGTGGCTCCAGCGGCGACGACTGAGGCTCCGGCCGCCACGACCACTGAGGCTCCAGCGGCGCCGACCGAGGCCCCGGCCGCCACGACCACTGAGGCTCCAGCGGCGACGACCGAGGCTCCGGTAACCACGACCGAGCCTGCGGCGACCACGACCACCCTTGAGCG
>Ga0115000_10005390_pt1 | contig 10265 bp, 8 predicted proteins | sample ArcticOcean_MG_C_6_FD_89690 | JGI IMG/M metagenome (GOLD analysis project Ga0115000, IMG submission 89690) | Marine microbial communities from western Arctic Ocean - ArcticOcean_MG_CB8_128 | ecosystem: Environmental > Aquatic > Marine > Oceanic | place: Arctic Ocean: Canada Basin | collected... | reverse complement strand
ATATCGGGATTGGGGATGCTGATCGCGATTGCAGTCACCCTGCTGGAGAAGGGAATGGAATACCAGTGGATCATCGCTGGTTTGGTCGTCGGAAGTTTGATTGGCGGCGTTGCGGCTCGATTAGTCAAAATGACCTCGATGCCTGAATTGGTTGCTCTGTTTAACGGCTTCGGCGGTTTGGCAAGTTTGTTGGTCGCGTGGGCTGAGTTCGAGAAAATCAAGGGCCTCGGCTGGGATGCGTATAGTGCGGTGATGGGCGCTCCGGGATATTTCAGCTCGGTAGTTATTTATTTGGCGATGCTGATTGGTGGCATCACTTTCACTGGTAGCCTCTATGCTTACGGAAAGCTTTCGGGCAAGGTGTCAGGCCAAGCGATGGTGTTTGGCGGGCAGAAGGCTATTAACGCTCTCGCGTTCATTGCAATTTTGGCGATCGGAGTCGCGTTTACTTGGACGGGTGATTTGGTTATGGGCGACACGCTCTTTCTCGTCGGTATCGCTTTGGCTCTCTTGTTTGGAGTGATGGCGGTTATGCCGATCGGTGGTGGCGATATGCCGGTGGTGATTTCCTTGCTGAACAGTTTTTCCGGACTAGCGGCTTCGGCGGCTGGATTCGTAATTGGAAATAACGTACTCATCGTCGCAGGTTGTTTGGTCGGCGCGAGTGGATTGATCCTGACGGCGATCATGTGCAAGGCCATGAACCGGACTATCGGCAATGTGCTTTTCAGTGGTTTTGGCGCGACAAGCCAATCGGAAGGCGATGGCGACGATCGTGAGCCTAAGGCGATCAGTGTGCAGGATGCGTATTACGTATTGGAAGCTGCGAGTTCTGTTGTATTTATTCCTGGATACGGAATGGCGGTTGCTCAAGCCCAGCACGTGGTCAAGGAGCTCGGCGAATTACTCGAAGAGAATGGCGCCGATGTTAATTTCGCAATCCATCCTGTTGCGGGCCGTATGCCGGGTCACATGAACGTACTTTTGGCCGAAGCGGATGTTCCATACGATCAACTCGTGGAGATGGATAATATCAATCCGATCATGCCGACAGTTGATGTCGCTGTAGTGATTGGAGCAAATGACGTAGTTAATCCAGCAGCGACGGATGACGAAACCAGTCCGATTTACGGAATGCCGATTATCGAAGCTCACAATGCCAAAACCGTTTTCATTCTGAAGCGCGGTCAAGGTAAGGGGTTTTCGGGACTCGTGAACAAGCTATTCGTATTGGATAACTCGCGGATGATTTACGGCGATGCCAAGGCAACGATCTCAGCATTGGTGAACGAGCTGAAAGGCTAGGAAAGGTTCTCTGGAGACCCTGATGAGCCGAAGTTTATGATAAGGCTTCGAGTTGATTAGTGGGGAAGTGAGGATCGCGGGGTAAACCCGCTCCTACAATTGCTCTAAATGTAGGAGCGGGTTTACCCCGCGATCCGCTGCTTTAGAACGACAACACGCGCTACTTTCAGAACCCCATATCGAGCTGGGTCGTCGCTTCGACGAGCGGCGGCGCAATGCATTCGGGGGAGTCGTTTTGATAGTTTTTAACGATTGAATTTACGGGACGACTCTGCATTTGCTCGGATTCGATAGCGTTGAAGAACTCGAAGCGTCGGTCCGTCTCGAATTTTTGCGGATCGCCTTCGAGCCATTCCATTGCTCGGTCGTCCAGCAGAATCACCGGCATGCGTTCGTGGATTTTCGCCGCTAGGGCGTTCGCTTGAGTGGTGAGGATGGCGTAACTGTCTAAAGAGTTGCCACCATCGTCGTACCAAGTTTCCCAAATGCCGGCCATGTAGAAGACAGATTCGTCGGCGAGTTGCAGGTAGTGGGGTTGGTTGAGCTTTCGCTGTCGTTTCCACTCGTAGTAACCATCGGCTGGGACAAGGCACCGTCTGCGCTGGTAGGCGCCTTTGAAAGAGGGTTTATCGGCGATCGTTTCGGAGCGGGCGTTTATTAGAAGCGACTGGGTTGTACCGGTCTTCGACCAGCTAGGGATTAGGCCCCAACGCATGGCCGAAGCCGAGAGCTGATCATCTTCACCGTGTTTGCGGATGACGAGATTCTCTTGGGTTGGAGCGATATTGTAGCGTTTTTTGAAGGGTATCTCCGAGCCGGAGGGAGACTTTAGCGGTTGAATTTTCCGCATGAAGTCCTTGCCAATCGAGATCGGTTTCTTGACCAATGTATAACGCCCGCACATCTTGGGATGAACCTGCGCTCATTCGCCTGATTTGACAAGGCGTGCGTGCGATGTAGCGACTATTTCCAATTATTTGAAAGAATGTTCATCCTCGTCATCGGACTCGTATTTGCGCTCATCTTGTTGTTCCTTCCGCATGTTTTGGGCCGCTCGCAGACGGCGATGCTTGTTCAATACGAAATTTTGGAAAGGCGGTTCCAACTCAAGCGATCGGCTTTTTCGAGTAAATGGGGTAGCGGTATTGGGGAACGTTTTTCTTTGTCGGGAGCGTATGGAGGGTATCCGGTTTCCTTGTACGATCACTATCATGAAAGCAAATCGGGAAAGACGCTTTGGACCTCGCTATCGCTTGAGATGCTTTTCGCGGGAGAGTTAGAGATCCTCTTAGAGGCGACTGATGGAGACGAGCAGGCTCGTTTCGATAGGAAAGCGGAGTTTGTGAAGACGGAGTCGCCGATAGCGTCGTATGTGATTTATTCCGATAGTCAGGCGATTGGCGATCGGCTTTTGAACGAATCGCTTCGGAGTCGCTTGGAGGAATTCCAAGGCAAAGGTTCGTTTCGTTTGTCGAAGGGGTTTTTCGAATACCGAGAATCGGGTCGCATCCTAGAAGACGCGACGCGGATTCGATTCCAATCGGCCTTGATGATACTCGCTGAACTTGGCGATAGCGTGGCCGAGCTGAACCGGCCCCTAACGTAAGGCTTCGACGGCGGTCTTAATACGATTGAGACCTTCTTGTAAGGTTGATCGTGGACAGCCGAAGTTCAGGCGAACGTGGGAGGGCGAATCGAAGAATGCTCCGTCTGTGAGCCCAATGCCGTGGCATTCGAAATGCCCGACCGGGTCTTTCAGCTCGAGCTTGCTGACGTCCATCCACGAAAGATAGGTGGCCTGATGCTCGTAGAGACCGATTTCGGGAATGCGCTCTTGGATGAAGGTTTGGATGAGCTCGCGATTGCCAGCAAGATAGGTGCGAAGCTCATCGAGCCATGGCCCGCCGTGGCGGTATGCAGCTTCACAGGCTACGTAGCCGAGGTTGTTGACTTCTGCCATGATTCCACGAGCTGCACTATTAAAGCGCCGGCGAAGATCGCCATTTGGAATGATGGCGAGCGAGCACCCGAGTCCTGCTAGATTGTAGGTTTTGCTCGGCGCGATGAGAGTGAGCGAGCGTTGAGCGGTTGCTTCGGAAAGCGTTGCGATAGGCGTATGCTCGCGGCCATCGAGCACGAGTTCGCAGTGAATTTCGTCGGAGCAAAGGATTAGGTCATGGCGTTCGCAAAATGCTTCAACGCGTTCGAGCTCATCGCGCTCGAATACACGAGCGCAAGGATTGTAGGGATTGCAGAAGAGAAAGATTTTGGTCTTTTCGTCGATTGCCGCTTCCATCGCATCCCAATCGATAACCCATTTGTTGCCGTCCAAGATCATTTTCGCTTTGGTGACCGAGCGGTTTTGAAACCGAGGTCCAAGAAGGAACGGCGGATAGATAGGGGTATTGGTCAGGATGTTGTCGCCGGGTTCGGTGAAAGCGCGACTGGTGATGTTCAGTCCAACGACTAAACCAGGAAGCCAAACGAGCCATTCTTCTTTGACTTGCCAACCGTAGTTGCGTTCGAGCATCTCGAGAATCGCCTCGGTGGCGCTTCGCTCCGGTCGGGCGTAGCCAAAGATGCCGTGATCGATTCGTTCGTGCAGCGCTTGGAGTACTGGCTCGGGCGATTTGAAATCCATGTCGGCGACCCACATGGGCAGGATGTCCTTGCCCGCGTATTTCTGCCATTTCTGGCTATCGGTTAGGCGGCGTTCGTGAATGTGGTCGAAGATCGAGTCCATGGCTTGGGAATTTGCGGCAAGAAAGAGCCTCCGTCCGAAGAGTTCAATCTCATAAACCACAGAGCGCGTCATAAGGGTGTGTTTGAATGTGGTCGAAAATGGTATTTATCGAGGCTCGTAGGTCTTAGGTGGCGAAAGGTAGGGCGGCATCGCCGAGGCTGCAACAGAACTCAAATTTTTTAATTAGTCTCTGCTGCGGCCGCGGCGATGCCGCCCTACCACCTTATAAAGGCGACTGAGGGCTCGTGTTCGCAAGTGGGAAATGATTCAGGCGAATTGAACAAAACGACACGATAAAATAAGTCAATTTGTCTCAATTGTTTTAAATTTAAGCTAATTATTACTGATTAACAACAACTTATGAATATTCCAATTTGGTATCATTTATGCACAGTACAGGGCACTTCAATCAAATTGAAATCTAACAAAAGAGAAGGAAAATATGAAATACTTAAGCCCATTTAACACACGATATGGAATCAGTCCGTTTTCTAGTGGCTCGTTCTCGAGCATGGAAAGGGAATTCGAAAAACTGCTTGGCAGCTTGCCGAGTCATTTTGATGCCGGAGGCGAATGCTTTGCTGAATCTGGCAGTAAATCGCTGAATCCTGTTTGGTACGAACATGACGAAGCCTATGTGGTTCAGTTAGAACTACCGGGAGCGGAGTCTAAGGATGTGACGCTCGAGGTTAGCGACAGGGTCCTAAATTTGTCGGCCAAGCGGGAAACGCAATCCGAGAAGGAAGGCACTGAGGGCGATTTGTCTTATCGCCAGTCGATTTCGATTCCAGAAGGGATCGACTCCGAAAAGATGTCTGCGGAGTACAAGGATGGCGTATTGAGCGTCAGCTTTCCGAAAACCGAGGCGGTTAAAACGCGTCGCATTGATGTGAACTAAAAATAGACCTGTAAAACGAGAACTTTTAAAAAGGAGAATTTAACATGACTATTATGAATGTATTTAAACCATCGGCTCTCGCTGCGAATTTGCGAAATCAATGCAGGGCGGGCGACGAAAACTTGGCTTATGTCCAACCACGCTATGATATCGCCGACGAGGCGGAATCTTTCTTGGTCTCGGCTGATTTGCCAGGGGTCGCGAAGCAGGATCTAGGGATCACGCTTCACGATGGGCTATTAGAGGTGATCGGCAAACGGAGTCGTCAGATCCCGAAAGAGTGGAAGGCTCTCGGCGAAGAGAAGGAGGCGTTTGCCTACCGGCTTCGCTTGATGGTCGGCGACCAAGTCGAGGAGAAGAATATTTCCGCCGATTTGAAAAATGGCGTACTTAGCCTGACTTTGCCAAAAGAGGAGGAAAAGAAGCCGCGCAAGATAGCGATCAACTAAAGCGTTGACCCGCGCGGCCATTGGCGTCGGTTCCCGGGGAGGGGAGCCGGCGCTTTTTCGTGTCTGGCCGAAGTTGAGGATCCGTCAGATCCGACCGTTTAAATTACAACGTTGTGATTTAAACGGTCAAAACGGATGCGCATGGTTTTTGGGGTTCGTTTGTCGGGGGATTGCTCTCACGGTTTTCGGACAGGTTCTCGGGATTGCCTCGAGGGTTGCTTTTAGGCGTGAGGGCTGATTGAAATGCGGTTTTCCTATCTTATGAAACGATTCTATTTGGTATTGCTGACGATCGTATTGTCATCGTTTGGACAAGAGCTTTGGGCTCAGGGTGAGAATGCTGGCGTAGAGAGTCCGGCGATCGCGGCCGCAGTGGCTTCAGGAGACGGGACTGGGGAATTCGAGGGTCTCAGAGACGAGATTCGATCCAAGTTCTCCGAGGTTTTCCAGGACGATCTGGGAGAAAATTCTTGGGGACGATTGTTATTCAGTTTCGGAATCATTCTTCTCACGTATATCGCCCGAAAAATCGTAGGATTTTTGTTTGAGAATTGGTTACGCCGCATAGCGGAGAAGACGTCATGGAAATTCGATGACAAGATGATTCCGGCAATGCGAGGACCTGTCGGTTGGATGGTTTTCGTTATTGGAATGTTTATCGCTCTGACGGTGTTGAACCTGTCTCCCGATTGGGATGAGACAGTCATTCTTGGGTTTAAGGCTGCCATGATGGTCGTGGTGTTCTGGGGTCTGCTGCGATCTGTAGACGTGTTCTCGGAAACCATGATGGAGGTGGCCGAGGATAAAGAAATGGGCGTTCATGGATTTATTCCGATCATCCAAAAAGCGGTACGGACTTTTCTCTTTATTATCGCCGTTATTATGGTGGCTCAAAACTGGGGTTACTCGGTGAGCTCTTTATTGGCTGGTCTGGGAATCGGCGGTCTCGCAGTTGCCTTGGCTGCTCAGGAGACTTTGGGCAATTTTTTCGGTTCGATTTCGCTGATCGCTGATCGTCCCTTTAAGGTGGGCGATTGGATACAAGTTGGCAGCAAGGTAGACGGGGATGTCGAGGCGATTGGAATGCGTTCTACGAAGGTGCGCACTTGGTCGAAGTCGCTTATGTCGATCCCAAATAAGGTCTTGGCCAATGAGATTATCGAGAATTGGAGTAAGATGCCGAAGCGTCGCGTTAAGCAGTATATTGGCGTTACGTACAGCACTCCGGCGGACTCGATGCACGATCTAGTCCAAGACATAAAGCAGCTCCTGAAAGAGGACGAGGGAGTGCAGCAGGATTTTATCTTGGTGAACTTTACGGAATTCGGGGAGAGCTCCTTGCAAATACTCGTTTATTATTTCACGAGCACGACTGCGTGGTTGGCCCACATGGACATCCGCCAGCGGATTAATATCAAGATCATGAAAGCAGTCGAAGCTCGCGGTTCGTCAATGGCCTTCCCAACGCGTTCCTTGCAATTCGAAGGAGATCTCGCCGAGCGTATTGCCGATGGAATGAGTGGGCGGCCGAAGGGTGAATGGTGAAGGGTCGGTTTGCCGGGCTTGTTGCCTCTTTAAGTTGTAGGTGCGGGTTTATCCCGCGATCCCTCTAGTTCAATTATTAGCAAGTCACACGATCGCGGGACAAACCCGCTCCTACAACGATCGTTGGACTGTTCTTAAGGCGTGTAACAGGCTAGGTGGAGAGGGCCGTTGAGGACTCCATTGGGCAGGTAGCGCGATTCGAAATGGTTCTCCACAAGCGTGGATTCGATCTCTTGGCGCGTAAAGAGACCTAGGCGATGCATTTCGGTGAAGGAAAAAGTTTCGTCAGGCGTCTCGATTTCGTAATCGATTGTGAGCACGGAGACTTTGCCATGGGTGGAGCTTTGCCGGGCTTGGAGTACGCGAATGTTTTTGGTTTCGTCGTGGCTTTCGGTGGCGTCAGTTATGCCGTTTTTCCAATCAGTTGGTTCAACCCAGGGTTCGATGAGGAGCCAGCCGCCGGGTTGGAGGTGACGTGCAATCGACTGAATCGTCGATGCGAGCCCTTCGGGCGTTTCGGCGTAACCAAGCGAACTGAAAAGGCAGGTGATTGCGTCGTACTTGCGAGGCAGGCGAAAATCGCGCATGTCTGCCACTGTGAAATCACCGGCTGGGTTTTTGCCTTGGGCGATTTCGACGAGGTTAGGCTGAAGGTCGATGCCGTCGACGTCGTAGCCGTAGGATTCCCTTAGGATTCGAGCGTGCTCCCCCGTGCCGCAGGCGATATCGAGAATGGATCTAGGCTGGGAATCTAGTTTCTCCAGGATGTAGGCTATCCGTTCGACTTCGGCGTCGTAGTCTTTGATGGAGCGATAATGGCTGTCGTACCATTTGGCGAATTTGGCGTACATTGAGGTGTCTAAGTTAGAGGAGGTCGAAAGATTGGCAATGCGTGATACTTGGATTGGGTCTTTTTTGAGGCTGGCAAAATGGAGCGAAGTTACTTAGGAACCGTGTCTTACGAAAATTTGTCCATTCGCGAAACGGATTGAAAAATTCGACCGTTATACCGATAACTCAATTTCAATTGCATCATGCTTAAAGAATACCCAAAAAACTCGAAACGCCGCTGCCTGATTTTAGCCTTAATCGCTAGTCAGGCTTTTTTGTTTCCGGGAACGCTCGCTAACGCGGGGCAAACGATCCCGGCCCCGAGTTGGATCGACGATTACGATCCGATCGCGAGTCCCGATGCCATTGTGGGAGGGAAGGTGAAAATTGCGATGGGGCCTTACCCGAGTAGCTTTAATATGTACACGAATTATACGATGCAGAGTTCTGCGTTGTTCTCTCATCTTTACGATGGGCTGTTGGGGATGGACCCTGTAACCTTGGAATGGGGACCGATGATTGCCGAAAGGGTTGAAATATCGGATGACAAGAAGGTGTTTACAGTTCATTTCGATCCCGAGGCGAAATGGAGTGATGGGAAACCCATTACGGCTAACGATTTGGTCTTCACTATTGAGACGCTTTTGGATCCGAAAAACTTGACGGGCGTATTTAAGCATGGTCTTGAGAAGTTCGAAGCACCCGAATTATTAGATGAACATACAGTGAGATTTGTGGCGAAGGAATTGCATTGGAGTAACCTGAACACAATTGGAGGAATTCAGTTGCTCCCGAAACATGCGTTCGAGGGAAAGGACTTCAATAAGGAGAATTTCGAATTCCCAGTTGTTTCCGGGAGATATGTTTTGAGCGACCTCAAGGAGGGTTCGCATTTGAGAATCAAGCGGAGAAGCGATTGGTGGCTTGACGATCAGAAGCGATTTATAGGCGTCGACAATTTCGAAGAAATCGAGTTCCGTTTCTATCCGGATCGAGACATGGAATACGACGCGTTTTTGAAGAGGAATGTGGATTTTTTTGCGGTCTACACCTCGCACCGCTGGGTGAACCAAACGAAAGGTGAGGTCTATGATAAGAATTGGATTGTGAAACAAGCAGTCTACAACAAAGAGCCGATTTCATTTCAGGGGTTTGCCATTAATCGACGAAAAGAACCATACGGAGATATTCGCGTCCGCCAGGCTCTAGCGCATTTGTTGGATCGGGAGCGGATGAATGAAACGCTGATGTATAATGCGTATTTCCTGCTCCAGTCCTACTATACGGATCTTTATGACGAGGAGTATCCCAATCGGAATCAGTCGTTCGATTTCGATTTGGAGAAAGCGCGACGCTTGTTGGCTGAGGCCGGATGGAAGGCGAACCCCGGAACGGGCTTGCTTGAGAATAATGGTCAACCGTTTGTCATTAACTTTCTAATTAGGAGCTCCTCTTCTGAAAAGTTTTTAGTTATCTATCGAGAGGCTCTCAAGGATGTGGGGATAGAGCTTAACATTGTGAAGAAGGATTGGGCGGCGTGGACTAAGGATATGGACGAATTCAACTACGAGATGACCTGGGCTTCCTATGGTTCGAGCATCTTTCGCGATCCGGAAGGGATGTGGCATTCGAAGGAGGCGACTCGCAAGTCGGGGAACAATGTTTCTGGCTTTCGGAATGGGAAAGTAGATGAGCTGATCGAAAAGCAAAAATCGATTTTTTCAGTTAATGAGCGTAACGATATTTTGCGTGAAATTGATGGGTATTTGTATTCTGAGATCCCCTATGTTTTGTTGTGGACTAATAATTACAAGCGGCTGCTTTACTGGAACAAATTTGGAACCCCAGATACTGTTCTGGACAAATACTCCGATGAAGAAGGGGCGTATCACTATTTCTGGATAGACCCTGACTCCGACGCTGACTTGGAGATGGCGATGGAGACAAAACAGCCTCTGCCTGCGAAATCATCGAAGATCGTATTCGATGAACTGTTTGAGGGGAATTGATCGTCTCGATCGATTATGGACCAACGAAGCACTTATTTCATTCGTCGCCTATTACTGATCATTCCGACGTTCATAGGGATTACTCTTTCGTCGTTTTTGCTTTGCCAATTCGTTCCCGGTGGTCCGGTAGAGCAGGCGTTGCTTAAAATGAGAGCCGCCTCCGATGGAGGTGAAGGCAGTGGAGGGGCTTTGGGGTCGGAGCAGATTTCCGAGAGCCAACGCGAGGCGCTCAAAGAACATTTCGGCTTCGATAAGCCAATTCTGCAACGATACTGGAACTGGCTCGTTACGAATCGCCTTGGGATGTCAGTCGATTCCTATGTTTATAGCAACAAGTCGGTAGGCGAACTCATATTCAGCCGTTTTCCGGTGTCGCTGACCTTCGGGATCGTGAGCTTCGTGTTGACCTATTTGATATGCATTCCACTAGGAATTGCGAAGGCGATGCGCAATGGCGGGCTTTTCGACTTGGGGTCGAGTATCGT
>Ga0115000_10005386_pt1 | contig 10270 bp, 10 predicted proteins | sample ArcticOcean_MG_C_6_FD_89690 | JGI IMG/M metagenome (GOLD analysis project Ga0115000, IMG submission 89690) | Marine microbial communities from western Arctic Ocean - ArcticOcean_MG_CB8_128 | ecosystem: Environmental > Aquatic > Marine > Oceanic | place: Arctic Ocean: Canada Basin | collected... | reverse complement strand
GCTACAAAGGAAACACAATTAAAGACACTAGAAGAAAATATCAAAAAAGATCTAGCTAAAATTGAACTAGCTCTAAAAGAAAGCAAGGAACAATTCGGAATGAAAGAAAATCTTATCAAAAAGAATGTTGACGAATTAATCAAAGTCTACTCAACTATGAAGGCAGATCAAGCTGCCACTTTAATAGCAGCCATTGATGAAGATCTTGCCTTACGAATTATTTCTGGAATGAAGAGTAAAGTTGCAGGAGAGGTACTCAGCAAATTAGATGTAAAAGTTGCTAAAGCAATCAGCGAAAAACTTGCCGGGAAAACTGTAGAGGTAAAAAAATAACTCTAAACAAAATATCATCCTAATTAAAATCTATTCTGGCGTAACCACTCCTAACGAAATTATCATCTTTAATCCATCCTCAACTGTCATATCAAGAAAATCAACATCTTTAATAGGCACGATAATAGTGAAACCGGTGGTCGGGTTAGGTGCAGTCGGGACAAATATATTAACCGCCTTTTCTCCCACCTTATTTAAAACTATGCCTTGTGTATCACATGCTACTATTCCAAGGGTTTTTAAGGGAAACCGTGGGTAAGTAATCAATGCCATTTTTTTAAAAGTCGGAGTTTTCGATTGAGAGACTGTATCCACTACTTTTTTTATTGTTATATAAACAACTCTAACAAGTGGAATTTTATGTAATACTGACTCTCCAAAGCCAAACAACTTCTTGCCAAAAAAATTAGTAGCAATCAAACCTATAAAAAAAATAAACAATATGAGAAGCAGAAAACCAACTCCGGGAATAGAATATTCCTTTAAAATTGCCATGCGCTGCGTACTTATTATTTCCAATATCACTGGCATCATCATATCGTCTACGCGTGTAATCACAAATTCAAGAATGATATAAGTAAACGCCATAGGAACTGTCACCAAGAGACCTGCGATCATATTTTTTTTTATAGACCCCCTTAGCCCTCGCATAAGGTTAGACCCCTACAATCAACAAAATAACTTTCATTGCTTTATCTTACTCCTTGTCAATCTACCATAGCTTAAAATTTTCAAGGCTAGCTCGTCTATGAGTCTTTTAAAGACTGATTTTTCTAAATAAAAATACGCAGTAATTATTAGACTTAACGTCAAACTGCTATCTGGCAAGTATCGGTATTAGAGTTAATTTCCTCGTTAGATAACCTATTTTTTTCTGAAGATGATTTTGTTGGCTGTGGATAGCGAAATATTTTCCCTTCATAATTTTTGATAATTACTTCTTTTTCATTGTGTTCGATAACTGTATTTGGAAGCAATCTAACCTTGCCTCCTCCGCCGGGTGCATCGATCACATAATAAGGGACACCCATTCCAGAAGTATGACCCTGTAAATCACTTATAATATCTAGACCCTTTTGGACATTGGTTCGAAAATGATTTGTACCTGAGGCCATATCAGCTTGATATATATAATAGGGTTTCACTCTTATTCTAAGGAGTTTTTGCATAAGGGCTTTCATAACATTAGAATCATCATTAACTCCTTTTAAAAGAACCGTCTGGCTCCCTAGTGGAATTCCTGTATCAGCCAGCATATTGCAAGCATTTTCGACTTCTGGTGTGATTTCATCCGGATGGTTGAAATGCATATTAAAATAAAGTGGGTGGTATTTTTTTAGGATATTGCAAAGTTCAGGAGTTACTCTTTGTGGAAGGGTCCCAGGAACTCTGGTTCCTATACGAATTATCTCAAGGTGATCGATGCTTCTCAATTCACTCAAAATTCGATTTAGTTCCTTATCAGGAACCAAAAGCGGGTCTCCTCCAGAAAGAATCACGTCGCGTATTTCAGGATGTGAACGAATATATTCAATTCCTTGGCGTAAGGTTTCACGTGTTACTATTCCAGGGAAACCAATTTTTCTTTTACGTGTGCAAAAACGACAGATGATCGGACATTGATTATTGACCATCAATAAAACTCGATCTGGATAACGATGGACCAACTCTGGGACAGGCATATCGCCCTCTTCATTCAACGGGTCAGAAACAAGAAGGCTTTCTTCCTCAAGAATATCGTCTAATTCATCAAGTGTAGGAACTACCTGTTTCCACATCGGATCATTCTCACTTTTTATCTGATTTAAAAAATAAGAATTAATTCGTATCGGATAAATATCAGCAACCTTTTGCAGCCTCTCTCGGTACTCAATCGAGTCTGGAAGAAATGGAAGATCTTCAACTTTCACAACACTATTACTTAGATGTTTTTGCCACTCTTGCATGATTTTCCTTTTAAGGGGAGGTTAGGGTTCAACAGGATATGTTTTTTTTAGATAATCGATAATCTCATATTCATCACTCAAAATAACTTCGCCATCAACCAGGACGGGAACCATATTTTGTCCAGATATTTGATATACCTCGGACCGTTCATGATGAGCCCAAGGCACATCCACAGTTTCGTAGTCCAAATCGAGTTGTTTTAAAACAGAGCGAACCATAGCACAATATCCGCATCCATCAATGTTATAAAGCTTCATTTGTTCTATTTTAATTTATTACATCTAGAAAAAATTAATTATTTAGCTTTGCGCAAGGCATAAGAACTGCTTCTGACATCCCGTGTATTTTCTTTTTATCATGAGGACACAAAGTAGCTAAAATTCCAGTAAGCTGTGCCGAACCATCAATCAAAAAATAATAAGGAGTAAGCCGAACTCGCGCCTCCATTTCCAAAATAGACTCGCTAGAGTTATCCCAGTAACTTATTTTAACTCGTCTCCCTTTATGAAACTTCTGTAAAATTGACGATTGACTTGGGAAATTCGCCAAACTCTTTTCTAGAGTTTGGCGCCAGACTTCAGAGGAGACATCATGCCCAACAACGACACCCCTACTTCCCCAAGATTCTGGCGAAAAACCAGACGGTTTGATAACTAACTCCCTTTCTTTTTGAGTTAGAGGAATAAGCTCCTTCCAACTCTGAATTGGTTTACCACGAATATTGAACCCTGGAATGACTGCGTAGTTAGGAATTTCCTGAGAATCTAGTATCCAAGTATCTGGGATTAGATGAGATAGAACTTCAAAAGTTTCAAGACCTAGCTCTTTTTCCCACAACGAGATTAAAGCGGGGTGCTTAAAAAGTGCAAAAGCAAGCTTCTCCTCTAAGTATGGCTTGCAAGGTGGCGTTATTTTAACTCTACCTTTTTTGCAGCTATACATTATTAATTCAGCCTTGGGTATATTTTTTAAATCAAATAATTCAAAAAACCGATATAAAACATCTATTTTTATTTCACCGTCATCATTCTTAAAAAACAAACCCTCTTCTTTAAAAATTACCTCTTGGGGTTTTAAAGCAAATACAGGTAGCCCATTATCCCTCAATTGATAAGCTAGGTTAGACATTTCTTTCCAATAGTCTTTAGCTTCATCTGAAACTATAATAACCACCACACAGGATTTTTCTCCAGCTACAGACTCAGCCATCCTATAAAACGCGCTCGAAATACCACCATTATCATTTCCTACTATCACCTCACCTCTGGTAGAATATAGATCCATAAGGCGAGAAGTCAAACCAAAACCACCAGGGATAGAGTCCAGCTCTGTTACCGAAAAACCGTCTTCTGTCACTATTATATCAGGGCGAATAATTCCTGGTAGGTCACCACGAATACGCTTCATTCTCGAATAAGCCACTAAATCATTTGGTTTACCAGCATCTAAATATTGAGCAAACCATAAGGGTAGCTTCCCTTTTAGGCTATCCGCATAAAAACGGTTCAACGTAGTATAAAACTTGAGAAGATGAGGACCTAGGGCGCTAAAAAACTCAACTTCTTTAGTTGAAAGGTAATAGGGCTCTGGAGATATACGCCAAGTAGGAGCGTTCCCCTCACCTCTGGGTTCTTTGGAATAGAGATTCGACTTAATAAGGGAAGACTCTATTTCCAAACAAATATTTTCTGGGGCTGTAATCATTAAAAGTAACCTTTTAAATAAAACCTTAAATATCAACCATTTAAATTAACCGTATTAATGTAAAAAGCTCTTCATTAATTTTTTCAATACAGTTTACCATTTTATAAAAGTCATTCAAAATAGTTACAACAATTAATGAAATTTCCGTTAGTATAGAACAGAAGGTTTAGACATCTTAACCTAACAGGCTAGTTACGCTAATTCTTTTTAATTCGAAAGTTTATTACTTTTCTAGGTATTTTTATGGAGTCTGATAAAAATCTCATAAAAAAAAATATTGTTATCCCATTGTTTCCACTACCTACAACTGTATTTTACCCAAATACATCCCTACCGCTTCATATTTTTGAACCGCGGTATAGGAATATGGTGGCAGACGCCTTGAAAGGGGATGGCGAAATTGGGATGATCCTTTTAAAGTCTGGATGGGAAAATAACTACCAAGGTACTCCAAAAATTATGACTATTGGCTGTGTAGGGAGAATAGAGCACCATTCTGAACTACCGGAAGGTAAATATAATATCTTGCTTTCGGGGCTACGTCGATTTCGCATTCTTAATGAAATAGAGGGTAAACTTTATAGGCAAGCTCGAGTGGAACTTTTAGATGAAATCAATGATCAAGACTTAACAGAGGGCACTTTATCAATCAAGCAACGATTAATTAAAAATATGGGACAATATCTAAAAAACATCCCTAACGGAGAAGAAGTTGAGCAATCCTTAGGTTTGGGAAGTTGTGCCAAACTAGCAGAACTTGTTGATAGAATTTTTTATCATTTCGACCTTCCTGCAAGTAAAATGCAAGAATTTCTTGAAGAGCAAGACGTGCAGAAGCGAGCGGCCTCACTCCATTCACTAATTGAATTAAAAAACCAATTAATACAAATTTCAAAAAACATGAAAAACAAAGGAATAGACTTTAGCATGAACTAAAAATCAAACATAACCATTTTTCTAAATAAAAAAACTATTTCTGGGTTTGAAAATTTTCCACCCCTGCAACCCAACCAAATAAAAATTCCCAATAACTACGATAAAAAAAAATCCCAGCTCTATTTCATCGATCAAGGAAAATATGACTAATAAAACGTTATTGGTGCATAGGCATAATGGGCTTATCATAGTAAGAAAATTTTTATTGGCATACCACTCTGCTTCCAAAAAACTCTGACGTTCTCTTCCAAACCTAAGCTTTTTGCTTAAGCTGTCAAAGTGTTCAATAGCCTTGTCCTGCCACCCGTATAAAAAAACATGACAACACTGTAGCGAGTAAACGAGCTTTGAAAGATCACCCTTATCATAAGCTTCATTATCTTCTTTACTAATATGCTCATCTGTTCTGTTGTAAAAATAGGCACCTACATTTGAAGTATATTGAACTAGATAGAACACAAAATATGAACAATGCAACAAACAACTCAATAATGCTAAAACTCCCAAAAACCAATATATAGAATCGCCTGTTTCATTAACCAGTCTTGAAGTTAAAACAAGGTATATTAAAAAACTGACCATGAAATCAGTCAGAGAATCAAGAAATCTTCCCAAACGTGATACCTCTCCCCTTACTCGCCCTAAATTCCCATCAACATTATCTAAAAATATTTTTAAATATAAGAATAAAGCCCCAAAAATTAACCCAACACTAGACTCAATCATATAACATCCAACTGAGACAAGTCCTGCAACTAGGGAAGCAATGGTAACCTGATTTGGGGTGACCGGCAGTGGATATAAAAATTTAACAACCCACCGATTAGGATAATACCAAAGTTCATTAATATCAAAAAAACGCGCTTCTGGGGGAAGCTTATTCATCCTCTCAATATCAAAGGACATCTTGAACCGATCTTTCAAAGTTGAAATATAATTACTCTTATACCGGGGAAAGTTTGTCTAGCAAATTCCACAAATCTTACAAACTGCTGTGTCACAAACTGGGGTGACACCTTCTTTTAACCCACGTTGATAATCACTCCATAGAAAATCATTTTTATATCCATGGTCGACAACATCCCATGGCAAAATATCATCCTTACCGTATTGCCGATAGACAAAGGAATCCGCTGAAGGACTACTCTCCAGTAATGCTTTTTTTTCATTGTGCCCATTAGCAAGGTAGGTTTTAAAAAAAGACAAGACTCTACGGTCTCCTCTCGACAAATAAGTCTGCAGGTATGCCTCGTTTGGGGAACCAAAACTTAATTTTATATGAGGTAGACGTCCCAGAGCCTTACGAATTCTCATAAACTTTTTCTTCAAACTTCGAACAGGCTCCATCGGGTGCCACTGAAAAGGGGTACCAGGTTTAGGTATTAGCGGGCTTAGTCCAATGGTCACCTTCCCTATATTTCCGCGTTCACTGCAAGTAGAAATATATGTTTTCATAACTCGCTCAACTAAGGAAATGAAATGATCAATATCCTCATCTGTTTCCCCCGGTAACCCGATGATAGAATAGATTTTTAAATGAAGAATGCCCTTCTCCGTCAGAAACTTACATTTCTCCACAATAAAATCATCTGTAGCCTGCTTATTGATAACACGACGCATTCTCTCTGATGGACCATCCACTGCAACCGTTAAAGTTTTTTGTCCACTTTTCTGAATCAAATCAACAAGTTCATCCGTCAGGGTTTCCATTCTTAAGGACGAAAATGAAATTTTCTTACCATCTTCCACGATTTTTCGAGCTAAAGATAAAATGTCAGGATGGTCGGTAACTGATGGACCCACAAGGCCTACCGTCGAAACTGTCTTCCCTTGTTCCGCCAACACGCGTTCAAGAGAATTGTAGGTAAGTTTTAAGTCGGGAAGTCGCGGTGGACGATAAATAAATCCAGCAGTACAAAACCGACAAGCCCATATGCACCCACGCGTCACCTCCATTAGAGACATATCTTTGAAGGTGGAAACCTCATCATGTAAAACAGAATGTGTGCACAAATCAGGAGAGCCTTCTTTTACCCAATGGCGCTCGACTCTTTCAAATGCCCCGGGATCGGCCTTAAATTGAACCATATTGTCCCCTTGGTATTCCTGGTGGTAAAATTGGGGTACATAAATGCCTGAAATCTTTGCTGCACTTTTTAAGAACTCAAGCGTATCCTTATATTGGTTTTCTCTAAATAATTTAAAAAACGGTTCAGCCAGCCCTTCGCCTTCCCCAATAAAAAAAGCATCAACACAATCGGCCAAGGGTTCAGGATTTATAAAAACTGCAGACCCTCCAGCTAGAACCAAAGGATGCGAAGCATCACGTTCTGACCTCTCTAATGGAATACCAAAATATTTTAAAATGAGGGCTGCATTTAAATAATCTGGTTCGAATGAAATAGAAAACGCAATCACATCAAATTGGTCTAAAGGCCAATTCCATTCATGGGATAGTATAGAAGATGGTTCCAGTTCTTGCACATCCGAAGACCAACCCACAGGTAAACTATAATGATCGCATTCGACTTCACTAATCTGATTCAACAGAGTATGTACTCGCTGAAAACCTAAATTAGCTAGAGCAACATCTTTCGAGTTAGGATAAACCAGTAAAACGCGAACTGGATCTGCGCAAGATGCTAGTGTATTTATTGTATGAGCACTATCAGTTTGGATCATTTTTTTCTTTAATATCGAGGTTTGACTCTATAATGTTTCAGTGTACATAAATATAGCCATTTTCCCTACTAAAAATGAAAAAAAACCTTTACGAATCCAGTCTCGTTGATAGCCGAATGGAGGCTTACCTCCAAAAGATTGCGACAGGCCCTAAAATGAGCAAAGATCTCTCCGAAGCGGAAGCGGAAGACGCATTAACTCTAATTCTAAGAGAAGAAGTATCCAAAATACGATCAGCTATATTTCTTATTGCTGCCAGAATGAAGTTGGAGACATTGGAAGAAAATATTGGCTACTGGAAAGCCATGGATAAAACCACAATTCGAAATCCAATCCAGTTGGACCACCTACTACAAATTGCTGATCCGTTCGACGGCTTCAATAGAGCACCATATTTTGGGTTTTACACTATCCCGGTACTTGCTGCTATAGGACTGCCTACTTATGGGCATTCAGCACCATCGCTACCACCAAAGTTTGGACTTACCTTCGAAGATATTCTCAATAAGCATTATGGAATTACTCCTCAAGGTAACCGCAGGCAGCGGATACAACTTATAAAACAGTTTCAGTTTGGATACATCAATATGCAAGAAACACATCCTCTACTTGAAAAATTAAGAGATTTGCGGATAGAAATTGTTAAACGGACTATGCTATCAACCATGGAAAAAATTCTCATGCCTCTGGAAGCCGAGACTGGGGGCAATTATCTTGCTACAAGTTATTTTCATCGTGGATACGAAAACTCAATGCTCGAGGTCGCGAAACGGAGTAAATTCAACCTTACAATGGTAGGAAACGGTGCTGAAGGAACTACACTTTATGGCGTACATAAACCTGCTAAAGTTTTTATTGAGTCTGGAAAAGAAAAAGCTGAAGAGGTTGTATGTCACATTAGTACAATGTTTTCTGATGAAACCACCTCTGAGATTGAGAGCAATTATAAAGCCTTGAAATCAGAAGAATACGACTTGCCCAAATTGGTGGAGTGGGGGGAATCTGCCCTCAAAAATGGAACAGGCCCTGCTGCCGCTCTTATCGCCTGCCAAGCTGGAACTCTTTTTCATTTATCTGGCTTTGGTCTTTCATTTCAGGAAGGCTACGATGCAGCCCGCAAAGTATTACGAGAAGGATTCTGTTATAAGCAGCTCATGCAACACATAGATAACTTATTTTAATCCTAGGCTTAAAGTTTAGTTTGCCTACTAGTATCTATTAACGGCTTCAAATACTTCCAAATAGTCTGTGCGACAATCGAATAGCCCGACCCTAGAGGGTGAATACCGTCTGGCTGAGTATATTTTCTTACTCCGGCAACGCCCTCCAAAAAAAAGGGGACAAGTGATAAATCATGTTTTTCTGCCAAACGGATAAAAACTCTCTCAAACGCGACTGTATATTCTTCTCCATAATTTGGCGGGACCTTCATTCCGGTCAACAATACCTTTGCTCCGTGCTCCTCACAAACACCAATGATTTTATCTAAGTTAAACTCCATTGCCTTAATCGATAATCCTCGCAATCCATCATTTGCACCTAGTTCTAAAATGACGACTTCAGGAGTATGCTTCATTAACCATTTTATCCGACGAAGTCCTCCTGCTGTTGTGTCTCCACTCACTCCTGCATTAATGACTTTATGTGGGTATCCATTCTGAATAAGAATATTCTGAAGTCTCGAGGGATAACTCTCATTATCTGGAACTCCAAATCCTGCTGTAAGGCTATTTCCAAAAGCAAGAATCACTGGAGAAGATCCCCCAACCGTAGGAACAAAAACAAACAAAAATAACACCAAAAAAGGGGCAGATATAACCGTATTAAATTTTTTGCGGGTAGTAGTAACATAACGTATATTCATAATCATACATAAAACCATTTAAGGCTCTATTGTGATTCAAGTTAGCGGACTAAACAAATCTCTTTACGGCGGCGGACATAGGGTAGATATCTTAAATGAGATCAACCTTGTTATTCCAACTGGACAATTTATAGCAATTACTGGCGCGTCGGGCAGTGGCAAGACAACTCTCCTAAGTCTAATTGCGGGACTAGACGAACCCACTCAAGGGGAAATTATAATCGATGGTCAGGATATCACAAAACTCAATGAAGATGCGCTTGCCGAACTTCGAGGTCAACATTTCGGATTTATCTTTCAGAATTTTAATTTAATACCAACTCTCACTGCACTAGAGAATGTCGTTCTTTCAGCAGAACTCAATGGGACCAACGGAGCGCAGAAAAAATCTATCGACCTTCTTAATATTGTAGGACTTTCGAAGCGTAATCACCATTATCCGGTTCAACTTTCCGGTGGAGAACAACAACGTCTTTGCCTCGCACGAGCATTTGTTAATCAACCCAATATTATTTTAGCTGATGAACCAACCGGAAATCTTGATTCACAAAATAGCAAATGTGTTCTAGATCTATTGACCAATCTCCACCAAGAAAAAAAAGCGACCATATTACTTGTCACCCACGAAGAGGACGTTGCTCAAAAAGCAGAACGGATCATCATCATGGGAGACGGAAAAATAATTGAAGACTCCATTCCAACTTAATTAATGAAAACAAGACACCTTACATTTAAACAACTACTCTCAATCGCTCTAGCGGAGTCACTTGGTGCATGGCGTAGATTTATATTTTTCATAATATG
>Ga0115000_10005383_pt1 | contig 10272 bp, 2 predicted proteins | sample ArcticOcean_MG_C_6_FD_89690 | JGI IMG/M metagenome (GOLD analysis project Ga0115000, IMG submission 89690) | Marine microbial communities from western Arctic Ocean - ArcticOcean_MG_CB8_128 | ecosystem: Environmental > Aquatic > Marine > Oceanic | place: Arctic Ocean: Canada Basin | collected... | reverse complement strand
GCAAAGTATAATTAATTAATTCGCAAATGAGCAAATTCTCTATCATAAGTCTTCTTGAATCTGTAATGGGTCGTGGGAAGATTAATTCTAATGATAATATTGCATTTCTTTGTCCTTTTTGTAATCACAATAAAAAGAAGATGGAAGTTAATATTGTTACTCAGTATTGGCATTGTTGGGTGTGTAATGCAGCTGGTAGAAAACTTCCTATACTATTTCGTAAATTACATGTTCAGCGAGAGAAGGTAGCAAAATTAGTTGAACTACTAGATGATGTAGAATGGAAACCTACAAAAACAACTACCGATACTCCAGTATTGCATTTACCAGAAGGATATAGACCATTATGGGAGTTACAGGAAATGAGCCCAGAGTTCCGTAATGCAATACATTACCTCAAGGGCCGCGGAATAGGTATACATGATATTTTAAAATATCGAATTGGATATTGTAGGAAAGGTTCGTATAAAGGTAAAATTATAATTCCGAGTTATGATGCAAATGGTAGTTTAAATTATTTTGTAGCCCGGGCGTATTATACTGAAGATAAATGGAAACATAAGAATCCTCCAGCATCAAAAGATATTGTTGGATTTGAACTGCATATTAATTGGAATATGCCAATAATATTAGTTGAAGGTGCATTTGATGCGATTACAATCAAAAGAAATGTAATCCCTCTATTTGGGAAAACAATATCAAATACTTTAAAAAAGCGAATTGTTGAAAAGGGTGTACGAAAAATCTATATATGCTTAGATTTAGATGCACGTAAACAAGCTTTAGAAACTGCACAATATTTTATGTCTAATGGATTAGATGTATATTTTGTAGATATAACAGGAAAAGATCCTAGTGATTTAGGATTTGAAAAAATAACCAACATATTAAATATGACGGAAAAGATGAGTGAGATAGAATTAATGGAACAAAAGATATTATGCGCACTATAGATATTGGAATAGATAAGATAGATAAGATATATCATATTGCTGATGTACATGTTAGAAATGTTAAACGACATAAAGAGTATAATTTAGTTTTTAAAAGATTATATTCTTTAATTAAAAAAACAAAGACTGATAATTCTTTAATATATGTAGCCGGGGATATAGTACATGCAAAAACAGATATGTCCCCTGAATTGATAAACGTAGTATCAGATTTCTTTAAAAAATTAGCCGATTTAGCACCTACAATAGTTATTACAGGAAATCATGATTGTAACCTAAATAATAGTTATAGACTAGACGCCTTAAGTCCTATCGTTAAAGCCTTAAATCATCAAAGGCTACACTATCTTAAAGACAATGGTATATATAGTATTTCCGGAGTACACTTCAACGTAATGTCGGTGTTTGATAAGCCAGTAGATTACATAAAAGCTTCAGATTTTGATGGTGATTATAAGATTGCATTACATCATGGTTCGGTACATAACGCATCTACTGATGCTGGATTTGTATTAAGTAATACACATGTAACTACGAATATATTTGATGGACATGATCTAGTATTATTAGGAGATATTCATAAACCACAATACTTAAATGATGAAAAAACTATAGCATATGCCGGGTCATTGATACAACAAAATCATGGAGAAGCATTGGGCCATGGGATAATGGTATGGGATTTGGATTCTAAGGAGTGTGAGTTTGTAGATATACCAAATGATTATGGATATTATACATATTATATTGAAAATGGAAAAATAACAAACCCAAGTGATAAGATACCATTACGTCCTAGATTAAGATTAAAGGTAAAAGATACCGACTCTGCTACTTTAAAGGAATTGGTTGCAAAAATTAAATCAAAATATAAAGTACAAGATATTTCAATTCAAAAGATCAATGCTTTAAATACAACTGATTCTAAGAAGAAAATTAATTTTGGTAATATAAGAGATGTTGAGTGGCAAAATAAGGTTATCTCAGAATACCTAGCAGATGAATATGCTCTAGATGATGAATTATTAGATACGGTAAGACATATTAATCGTACAGTACATAGTAAATTACCAGTAAATACATTAACTAGAAATATATCATGGACACCAAAGAAGTTTGAATTTTCAAATATGTTTAGTTACGGGCCAAATAATGTTATTGATTTTACAAATATGCATGGACTGTATGGATTGTTTGCTCCAAATGCCTCCGGAAAATCTACATTATTAGATGCATTATCATTTGCATGTTTTGATAAATGTAGTAGAACTAAAAAGGCCAAGCATGTGTTAAATAATAAAAAATCTAATTTCCATTGTAAGTTTGAATTTGAGTTAGGAAAGTATAATTACTTTATTGAACGTAAGGCTAAGAAGCATGGCAATGGGCATGTTAAAGTTAATGTAAATTTTTGGAGAGTAGATACATCTGGTAATGAAGAAAACTTAAATGGAGATCAACGAGATTCGACAAACAAAAGTATCCAGCAGTATTTAGGTACATATGAGGATTTTGTATTAACAGCATTATCTTTACAAAATAACAATACAGGCTTTATTGATAAGAGTCAGAGAGAAAGAAAAGAATTATTATCACAATTTTTAGATATTGATATATTTGAACAACAATATCAAATTGGACATGATGAGATAAAGGATACAGCAGCATTAATTAGAGAATATAAAAGAAAAGATTTTTCAACAGATTTATCTGCTGCAACAGATATAATTACTCAATATACAGGTTCGTATGAAGAAATGAAAATTGATAAGGTAGAACATGAAGAAATGAAAACTAATCTTAATGATATCATTTTTACCATGGCTGAAGAATTAAAAAAGGTAGATGATAGTTTATCAGAACCTAGTGATATTTTATATGACATTACTCAATCAAATGATAATATAGGAAATTTAAAATCTGATAGAGATGGACAAAAAGAATTAATTCGTGAACAAAAGAAATTAATTAAAGAGTCTAATCAAAAGATTGATAAGGTTGATGTGGATAAATTAAATAAACAAATTACTGACTTAATAAAACATAAGGCAGATGTTATTACATTAAAAAATGGTCTAAAGGTAAAACAGTTAAAGATACAACATGCTCAAAAAATGGTATCTAAATTAGATAAACATGAATGGGATGAAAATTGTAGCTTCTGTATGGCCAATCCATGGTTACATGAAACAAAACAAATTGCAGATTATTTACCAAAATTAATAGATGAAGAACAACAAATATTATTTGATATTGACGATATAGCAGAAACAATTATTGACATTGAAAAAAATATGCCTAAAGAAAAGTTAGAGTTATTATCAGAAATGAAACATTCATTAGGAATAAGTAATGGGACATTAATTGCTCATGAACATCAATTAGAAAAATGTAAATGGGATATTGAAGTAGTTAATAATAATATCGGTGATCTAAAAAAACAACTTACCAAATCTCAAAAACAATTATCTAATATTGAATTTAATAAAAATAAAAATATTGAAATTCAGGAAATTAGAGATGAGATAACATCAGTTAATTTAGAACTAAGACAATTAGATTCAACATTATTGATATTATCTGGTAAATTAAAAATGGCCGAAAAAACCAAACAAGATGCTCAAGGAGGTATTGATAGACTAAAAGAATTAGAACAACAATACCAAGGATATGAATATTATCAAAAAGCTGTTAATAGAGATGGAGTACCATACCATTTAATAACAAAAGCTTTACCACAAATAGAATCCGAAATAAATAACATATTAAATCAGGTTGTAGAATTTACTATTGTATTACATACAGATGGAAAAAATATTAATGCTCATATTGTATATGATGATGATAACTTCTGGCCATTAGAGTTAACATCTGGAATGGAGAAGTTCATTGCATCTTTAGCAATACGAACTTCTTTAATAAATGTATCAAATTTACCAAGACCAAACTTTTTAGCAATAGATGAAGGCTTTGGTGTGCTAGATTCGGATAATTTGAATTCAATGTGCATGTTATTTGAATATCTTAAATCACAATTTGGGTTTTTACTGTGTATTTCTCATATAGATGCGATGAGAGACATTGTAGATAAACTAATTGAAATTAAAAAGGCTAACGGATACTCTGAAATCGACTTTACCTGATATTTATAATAAATTAATGAATCGTCTGATAAACGAGGATATTTGACCAAGATAGATTAAAATCAAATAGAATCGTTTTAACATATCAGATGTAGAGGTGGATTCAAATTAAAGGAAAGGAGTAAGTATCATGCCGGCAGGAACATGGAATCTAGGACGATTGAGGAAACACGTTGAGTACGTAGGCCTTAAGGACTTAGGAATAAACATAGTAGATACAACATCATTATCATCCCGGTATTTCAATGTCGTAGAGTTTCCAACCACTTTAACAGGTGGGAAAAATCTTTTTAAACTTAAAGCTAACTCAAATACTTTAGTAAGAAATTCAAAACTACATATAGAAGTTCTAGACTCAAACGGCAAGCCGATTTACTATGAACCGATTAATTATCTTGAACAAGATGGTACACGTGTAGTTGCAATATATATTTATCCAGATACACCATATGGTACAGCTACTGTATATCTTGCCGGTCGTGCACGAGTTAATCTCCAAGGAAGGTCTTTAAGGTATAGCCAAGATGTAAACGATCGAGATTATATTAATTATCCTAATGTAATATGGTCTAAAACTGTTTCATTAGCCCCGGAGCGATTAAATTCAACGGAAATCATATTCACAAAAAAACCAATACTAACCCTATCAGAGATTGTACAACCATATTTACAACCTGTTAATTTAGAAAATGTTGCAACTCAAAGTATGGGGATTGGGACTTATACAATAACGCCTAAACCAACTAGTGTATCGACAACAGCCGTCCCTAACATGGCTGTAATGAGTGCTAAAAATGCCGGCGTGTCTGCAATGCAAGGTGCATTTGCAAGTAATAGTCCTCCAGCATGGTATGGTAGTGCTGTAATGGCCGCGAATGCATCGATGCAAATGGCAGTAGGTAAATTTTCAAGTGCAGCTGCATTTACACAAACTGTTATTTCGGCTGCTGATGAATCGATATTCCAAACAACCGTACCATTCTTTACCACAAATATGACACAAGGCGATGTCATCACTATCAAGAATCCATTAATTACAACAAATGCAAATGGTGCATTATTAGATTCAGCTGGTAATATTCTACCAGCTTCTCAAACTTCTGAAGGAGTTCAGTCAGCAATATCGAATCAGCAGTATGCATTATCAGGTTCATATCATTTTATAATCAATCAAGTTCTTACTACAAAAAAAGCTTATATAGTATTAGTAGATGATCCTGCAGGATTTAAAAACGTAGCAGATGCTAATACCGGAGGGAAATGGCAAGTAGAATTAGAATCTGCCCAACAACACCAAATAATTGAGGAGATTGATGCCTCATCAAACTATACATGTAGTTTTACATTACCATTTGTGTTGCAGATGACAGAACAATCACAATCGTTTGCAGAAATAAAAATTGCAGATATAGAACCAGCAACTGGGGATGTATATAAACTAAAAACATTTTATAAAGCAGGAGGAGCATTTGGGAACTTTACAGATGCAGGAGATACGATTTTAGAACAAATAGAACTACTTGAAGACACTGGGTCATATGAAGCCGGAGCATCAGATGGAGCACAATATAATAGAACAGGATTCTTTTCTAGCTTAGAAGATTACCAAGCATATTGGACATCTAGTCAAGGAAGTATAGCCCCAACAAATGCTATTACGGAAACATTCGAACCAGATGATATGATGAGTGGTATCCGATTACAAGCCGCGGGTAATTATGGTACAAATGATTTTTCATATGTTAGACTTAAAGACGAACATAGACCAAATTTAACAAGAAATACTCAATACATATTATCTCTAAATACATTTGCCGACTTATCAATTACTTCGACAGATCCAAATGTAGTTAATAAGCCACAATTAGATATATATATTTCTTCAAGCGCCGGCATTATACAACCAGATAATTTAACTGTTGATTCATACTTAACTACTCCAGCCGGAACATATGAAAATTCCTTGCAAGGAAATTTTGCAGATGGTGGTAAATTCGGAACACGTATTGGGTCAATTCAATTAAACCCTAGTGCATCATTAATGCCTGGAATTTTTAGATTTAATAGTACAGCGGATGTTGAGCCTGCAGACGTATACTTAGTACAACGTAATGGTAGATTTAATATAGGTAATATAAGTATTAAGACATTTAATGAATCAAAATTTACACCAAATTATACTAGAATTAATACAAGGATACCAACTCAATTCTTACAAACACCATTAACATTTAAAATAGTATTTTATGATTATCAAAATCGACAAGCAGAAACAGAGGCATTAATATATCCGGTAGTATTTACAGGAGAAAATGTAGTAGTAGGTGGTAATAATAATCTAATAACAGGTTCAGTATTTATAGGAAATGCAGTTGGAAGTGGAATACAATTAGCCGGAGTAAATTCAGCATTCATTAGATCAATAGGATATGAAGGATTTAAGTCTGCATCAAGAACAGACCAGCCAGGTGGGTTTATGATCTATACAGGCTCGGTATTACCAAATGCACCAGATAATTATGACGGCGCGGGATTAGAAATTGTAGAAGATTCAGGTAGTTATTTTAGATTCTCAACCGGAACAGACCCAGGAGTAGATATTAGAACACCAAAATTCTTTTTTGGAAATGAAGATACACATATAAGTGGGTCAAATGGAAATATAAAAATAAGTGGATCTAGTGTAGTTGTCCAAACACCAACATTTTATTTAGGAGATGATAGTACTAGTATAAGTGGTTCGAATGGAAACCTAGCAATAAGTGGATCAAATTTAGATATACGTGCTACTAAGTTCTATTTAGGAGGACAAGACGCATTTGTATCAGGCGCTAACGGAAATATAGAAATTTCTTCTAGTGATTTTCATCTTAACGCAGGTGGCCAAGTTATTATGCAAGGTACGATTACAGCAACAGCTGGTGGTACAATAGGAGGATGGTCGATAGGTACATCTTCTATATCAGCTGGTAGTAGTGGTAGCGCTGGATATGCAGAAATAGATGCATCGAATTCCAGACTTTACTTTGGAAAGAAAGGACAACTATTAGATACCAACGATGGCGTATTTATTAGCACAACTGGTATTGGCTTAGGATCAAGTGAAAAATTAGTGCTTACAGATTCAGGTCAAATAACTGCTTCAAATGTATTATTTGAAGGAGGAGTGATTGGAGGATTTGAATTATCATCTAATAAGATACAAGATACCAATTCTAATTTAATATTAAAAGATATAGGTCAAATAACTGGTTCAAAGGTATTATTTGATGGAGGTGTAATTGGTGGATTTAGTATTGGAACAAATGCAATATCTAGTTCTGGCGGAGAGTTAGAATTATTAGCCACCGGTGATATATCTGGGTCTCAAGTACACTTCACCGGCGGAAAGGTAGGCGGATTTTCAATCGATGCAACAAAAATTACCGGAACAAATATTGTAATAGATTCAGCAGGAAGTATACAGACATCAGATTATGCATCCGATCTTAAAGGATGGAAACTTTCAGCAGCCAATAATGGATTTTTAGAAGTAGAAAATGCTAAAATAAGAGGAACACTTTCTACAGCTGTATTTGAGAAAGAAACAGTAAATGCAGTTGGAGGACAATTATATGTAGCAAATTCTACAACATTAACTAGTTCATTATTACACCCATCGGATAATTATTATCCAACTGATACTACAATGTCAGTAGCTAATGTAACTGGTTTTGCATTAGGAGAAATTCTTTCAGCAAAAAAAGTATCTCCTACAGGGTTCGGCACAGAATATATGAGAGTTCAGTCTGCATCTAGAAATGATGCAAGTAGTGAATATGATTTTTCAGGTAATATATATGTAATAAGAGGGTATAGTGGTTCAGCAGCAGTATCTGGGATGTCCACAGCATCGTTAGGTGGTATTGCTAGTAATGCTCAATCATATAGTGGATCACAGGTATTAGTATCTACCGGTAAAGTAGGCACTGGGTTTATTAGGTTAAATGCAAATCCAAATGATCAAGCTACACCGTATATGGATATTGTAGAAAGAACAGGTAGTGCTATTTATGATGTAGAACTTAAAGCTCGTTTAGGAGACTTATCAGGCTTAGCAAATAGTAGTTATGTGTTCGGTAACCCTAATCCAGGATTTGGTTTAGCAACAGATAATGTATTTTTGCAAGGTGGTATTATTGCCAATACCGGTAGTATTGGTGGAGTTAAAATGCATGATGAAAAATTATTTACCGGAGATGGAGATTTTTCTGGATCGTCTACCCCATTCTATTTAGACAAAGATGGCAAGTTTAGTCTTAAAGATAAATTATCTTGGGATGGTGATAATTTAATAGTTAAAGGACAAATACAATTATCAGACGGAACAGATGTTGGTAATGGAATGAATTGGACAGGTAATTGGTCTAGTGGTACTACATATGCTATAAATGATGCAGTTGCCCAAGGAGGTGCATCATATATTGCTACTGCAGCTGGTATAAATCATGAACCACCAAATGTTTCATATTGGGACTATCTATCATTATCAGGATCAGATGGTATAATAGGGTCGAATGCAAAATCTGTGATATTAACAACAGATTCAAATGTATATGCATTTGCATCGGCATCATCAAATGATGCTTTAGATGATTCAATATTAATATCAATATCAACTCAAAATTTAGCATCAGCAGTCGATCATACAGATGTTACAGTTACAGCTCAAGCCGGCTCCGTAAATATAACAGGATTAGCATTTTCATCTGCTTCATCCGGCACCGACATAATAAGTGCATCACTTTCGTACGCAGCTGCAATAGATGTTGGGGGAATAGGTGATACAAAAGCTAATTTACCATTATCAATTTCTGTGACATCAGATGGTTTAACAGATTCAACTACAATTCATAAAATACAAGGAGGTACTGGAGGAAATTCTGGTACTAATGGAGTAGATGCACAAGTTATCTCATTAGGAGCATCTTCATTAGTATTTGTAAAAGCATTAGACGGAACAATAACGCCAGCAACAGCATCTTTAACAGCTAGTTTACAAAATATGCTCCCAGCAACTGCTTCTTATACAACAGACCCAGTTGTTACATTATTAACAGGATCACAAGCTAATTTTAGAGAGTTAACTCATATGCAGTTAACTAAAGATAATTTTGGAACAAATACATCTGTAAAGGTAACAGCTTCTTCCGGAAGTAATCATAGTGATTCAGTAACGTTTGTATTATTAGATGAAGGGTCAGGTAATGTTCAAGCAATATTAGGAAATTCAGTTCATACATTCCAAGCTGCTACAAATGGAGATGTTAATAGTTTTGTAGGAGGAGGCACATCATTAAATGTTTATGAAGGAGCAACTGCATTAACATATGAGGAGACATCTGCAGATGTTGCAGCTGGACAATTCTCTGCATCAATCACAGGAGTAAAGGTAACGCCAGGAACATTTACCGGAGATGGCTCAGCAACTGCATTATTATCTCCTCCGTCAGCTATGGATGAATTGTCCGGATCTATACATTTTACAATACAAGGACTAACCCAGAATAATACATCGTTTACATCATCAGTAACTCAATCATTTGCAAAATCGGCTGCCGGCGCGACTGGTGATGGAGGAGCTCCTGCAAAGGGCGTTATAGTTAATGGAACTTCATTAATATTTACTAAAGATATAGCTGGTATAATAACACCGGCAACAGCATCTTTCACAGCTAGTTTAAGTAATGCAACACAGGATGGAACATGGTCTACAACAACAGGTGTATTGACCGGACCTAATGGTGGATCAGTTCAGAATGAATTTAATTCTCCTCCAAGATGTCAAGTTACTAGAGACAACTTTATAGATGGAATGACGTTGCAATATAAAATGGATGTGGTTGCAGATAATGGATTTGCTGATTCAGTAACATTAAAACTATTAGATGCTGGGTCAGGAAATATTCAAACCATAGTATCAAATACAAATCATACATTCCAATCAGATCATACAGGATCGATTACAGAGTTTGATGGCGATACATCTGTATATGTTTATGAAGGAATAACAAAACTTCCATTTACAGCATCAATTGCAAGTAGTTCATTACATATATCATCGTCAATATATACAAATACTGCATTACCAATGAATTGGAGACAGGCGCCTAGTGGGTCTGTATTGCAAGCGGCAG
>Ga0115000_10005378_pt1 | contig 10277 bp, 10 predicted proteins | sample ArcticOcean_MG_C_6_FD_89690 | JGI IMG/M metagenome (GOLD analysis project Ga0115000, IMG submission 89690) | Marine microbial communities from western Arctic Ocean - ArcticOcean_MG_CB8_128 | ecosystem: Environmental > Aquatic > Marine > Oceanic | place: Arctic Ocean: Canada Basin | collected... | reverse complement strand
AGATAGTTAGAAAAGTCGAGTTTCTCAAGCTTTTTTAACCCCTACTCTGGATAGTTTCAGATTTCTAGCATTTAACATGAATAATGGATTAAAATTAAACTCACAGAAAATTAATGAATCTGAATTAACACTGATATTAATATTATCAAATGTTATCCTAAAATGTAATGGAGTGGACGGATTGTAAAGTGCGCACTCAAAAAATAAAAATATCAATGAGAGTTTTAGCGGTTTCATTGGATTATTATCTCCGCACCGCGCTTACCCATTATTTGTATCTCATCATCGTTTATTTTAATCATTTGGCAATCGTCTAAATCATAATATATACTATCTGAGCCTGTAGATATAGAATTAAAAATAATATCAGCAATGTGTCCAGTGCCCTCAATGTTTAATTTAGTCTCTGAAAGAAAATAAGTATAAATATCAATTACATTATCACCGTCAAAACTATACGTAAATAATGGAGTCGTATTACTCGTATCTGTAATAAAGAGACCTGGCTTTATTGTATCTAGCTCTAGTAAAGTATTAGGAAATTGTATTTGTAAATGCATGCCCACAAATGACTCTGTAGAATCGGGATGAAAAACAATAACCGATTCTATTTTAACAACTTCATTTTGATTGAGAGTTTGCGTTTTAGGATAAAAAACAAGAGCCGGTGCATCTACACCTAAATCATCATTTGCAATATAATCAACGGGGTTGTCAAAATCTTTTTTATATAGTTTACAAGATAGGAACGTAAATAAAAGTACAATTAAAACTTTATAATTATATATAAATTTCAATTTTTAACCTTTATTTAATTCAGATGAAGAATCCCATTCTTGATAAATATTGGTATAAGGTCGAGGTCCGAAGACCCACGCATGGATACTATTTGAGACCCAACCAGTACTCGTTGCTGAAGCCAATGCAATTGCAAGTCGACTATAAATAATATGGTTACCCCAATCCTTTTCTGCAGCAGCTCTATGTTTCGCTACTAACTTTTCATCATCTGTCTGATGATACAAATCAGTATTACTTAAAAAGCCTTTTGCTGATTTATCATAATTTAAATAACTAAGAATAAAAGCTAAGCTAAGTGATGCTTCAACACCAAACCATACACCCGCTGAAGTCTTCTTATTCGAATATGCCTGTCCCCATCCAGGAGCGATCAGACTTCTAATTGCCGCCCCCATAGGAGTCTTGTCATAGGTTAATTCTTCTGGATCATTAAATAGAATAGATTCTCTATTTTTTTGCCATTCTTTTTCTTGTACGCCTAATGTATTTCCAACCCACATTATGAGCTCATTTATTTGACCATCCAAATATTGTTTTAAATCGATTTTTCGTCTATGAATTAAACCTCCGGATCGAGTATTAAATAAAAGACCATCAAGAACAAATCGATCTTCTTTATGTTCAATTTTATTTAACAAAATAAAACTAACTTTATATTTCTCGCCTAGTTCTTTCATCATATCCATATGGCTGGAAGCCGGATTATCATAACTATCTAAATCCGTAAATATATTTTCTAAAGCGGCATCAAACTCAAATTTTGAATTATTAAAATTTTCAACCAATAGTTTTTCAGCTTGGGGTATATCTTTGTCAAAATGATTTAAGACTAAATAAGTTGGCTCTTGATTCATCGAGGATAAAAGATTGACAAAAATAAAAGGTATAATAATCTTTAACATCACTTTTATCCTGAGGTCAAAGGTTTCTTCAAATAATAATTAAATCTTTTAGGCTCATCGACGCGAATAGTTTGTTCATCAATGATTTCACCAATTTTAAAAACTCTTAAAAAATGATCGCCAGCTTCAAGCTCAAGTCTAATAAAAGGCACATCCCATCGATGTTCCCCGTTTAGCTCAAAGACTAAACCCTTTTCTTCCGTTTTAAATTTAATTTTATAAATTGGGTTAAGAAAAAAATCTAATTTTATGGCTTGTGCCGGATTTACCAATAAGTCATATGCTAGGGGAGCAAATCCTTTTTTCTTGATTTCAAACTTATGCAAACCTGGTTTTATACGCTCATTCAAAACAGGCGAAGTCCCTAAGTTTACACCATCAAGGTAAACATCTACTCTTTTAGGAATAGTGCTAACATCTAATTTTATTTGGCTAAATAAATTAGAATAGCCAATAATAAGTAAGTAAACTATTTTTAGAAAATGGTTCATTTGCATGTGTTAATCTATCAGTATTTTATAAATATTTTGAAATGTGAGAAGCCTCAAATCTGTTCTATTTATCCAGCCTTCAAGCTGAACTAATTTATTATTATCTAAAGAGACCTCTATGAAGCCAAAATACTCACCTGGGGTAACCTTATCTACGGAGACTACTTCTCCTTCTTTTAATAAGAATAATGTTTCGGAGCCTATTTCTGGACTCTCTCTAAAATGAACATTATTTTTATTTGTCATATAGAGCGGCTCTTTCATATCATCGCTAGGACCTAAACCTATTTTCATTTTCATTTTTCTATTTTGAGAAAAATCTAATTTTTCAATAAAAGGTTTAAAAATTAAGTTTTCACCAACAACTATACGTAGATAATCAGCATACTTATATTCACCCGGTATAGCTATTTGGAAAGAGCCAGATTCATTTGAACGAGTTGAGTGAATAATATTATCATAACTTTGTAAGGAAACTGAGACACCTCCAATAAGGCTATCATTTTTATTGAGGTATGTCGTACCAGAAACAATTAGCTGTCCCATCTTAATAGTTTTACGTGGTAATGTTAATCGGCCAAACCGAATGCCTTTAAAACGAACAGTTAATGGATCGAAGTTAATATCTTGAGGTATGATTTTTATAATATTTGTATTGTTTTGAATATCTAGTACACCCTGTGGAAGATAAGCTAATAATTCTTTTGGTGATTCTTGTAAGATTGAAAGTATAGGGTGCAGAGTATCACCCTGTGCATATATTTTAAATAGAATGTTATCTGGAACCGCAGCATCATATTTCAATGGCAGGATTAATTCTATTTCACCGTATTCATAGGTAACAGAAATAAGAGGCTGTCTATTATTAAAAATAACTTCAGGATAAAGTGGCCCTTTGAATGATGAACATCCATTAACTATTATCATCAATAAGAAAATGACATATTTTTTTTGTAAAGTGTTGAATATTCTTTTCATTTACCGTTGAAATTTAAAACTTTAATGTTCTTTTTTATACTTCTACCTAAAAAACGCCTAAAAATATTTTGTTATTAAGTTAATTAATTTAATTCTCCATTCTGTGTATGGCGGAAAAGTCAGTTTAATCAAGCTAAAACGTCCATTCTCTTGCATCGCTCTAATATTCGAGAATGCTAGAAAGCCCTCGTAACCATGTGATCTTCCCATACCACTTTTACCAATACCACCAAAAGGTAAATTTAAATTTGAGAAATGAGATTTTACTTCATTGATGACTACACCCCCTGAAGAGGTTTTTTTTATTATTTTCTTAATATTCTTCTTTGAATTTGAAAAAATATAAAGCGCTAATGGGTTTGATTTTTTAGCAATTATTTGAAGAGCTTCATCTAATGTATCGAATGTCAAAACTGGTAAGATAGGCCCAAAAATTTCTTCTTTTATTATTTTCATGTCAAAATTTATATCCACTAATAATGTCGGCTCGATAAATTTATTTTCACGATTTTTCTTACCACCATAAACTACTTTTGCCCCTTTAGATAACGCATTTTCTAACATATCATTTAATCGATCCCAATGCTTAGTGTTGACTATCCTTGCTAAGTCCTGAGAGAGTTCTTTCTCATGATATGTTTTTCCATAGATAATATCCCATTTATTAGAAAGTCTTTGAATAAAGTCCTCTTCTAAGCTCTTGTGTATTAATATATAATCTGGCGCAATGCATGATTGTCCTAGGTTTACACACTTTCCCCAAGCAATTTTATTTACAGACATATCAATGTCAGCTGTTTTATCAATAATAACAGGTGACTTCCCGCCTAATTCTAATGTAACAGGCGTTAAGTATTTTGATGCTGCTTTCATTACAACAGAACCTATAAATGGACTACCCGTGAAAAAAATATGGTCAAAATTATATTCTAAAAGTGCTTTGGCCATTGTCTGATCACCCTCTAAAACTGAAACTTGATTTATATCAAAAAGTTCAGAAATCATTTTTTCAATCAGAGAGCTCACTCTAGGTGCCATCTCAGAGGGCTTGATAATGACTCGGTTTCCTGCTGATAAAGCAGAAACTAAAGGACCAAGAGTTAGGTTAAATGGGAAATTCCATGGTGATATTATTAAAACAACTCCTTTCGGTTCATAATGAATCCAAGATTTAGCCGTGAAAAATGCGAGCGTAGAAGTCCCAACTTTTTTATCTTTTGCCCAGCATTTTATTTTTTTTAAAGAAAGTTTTATTTCGGATAAAACGTACCATATCTCAGCCAATTCAATTTCCGATTTTGGCTTATGCAGGTCAGACTGATGAGCTTCAATAATTATTTTTTTATTATCAAGAATCCAACTTTCAAGGTTTTTTAAATATTTTATTCTTTCGGGAACAGATAAGTAAGCTCTATTTGATAATTGTGCATTATAAACCTTTTCAATTCTATTCTTAATATTATCAGTTTTAGTCATTCTCTTCGTTTATTGTACGTCAATTAATTTTTTATTTAATCCAATCCTGTTTATCTATCATTAGAGCTACTAAATTCTATTTAGATTCATATGGCAGAACAAGAAAAAAAATTACTAATAAAAGTTAAGAATTCAGATACCTTAGCTTTCAAACAACTGTTTTCAGACTACCATGATACTCTTTTCAGGTTTGTTGTATACAAAACAAGAGATAGTGATTTAGCTGAAGATATTACTCAAGAGACATTCTTAAGAGTGTGGAAAAGTCGTCAATCAATAATCCCTGAAAAGTCGTTTTTTTCACTAATTGCTCGCATATCTACAAACTTGTGCTATGACCACTTTCGCCATTTAGAAGTTAGGAATAGGCATAGAGACCTTATTCCAAACTTTGGGAAATCCCACTTTGACAACCCTCAAGCAATGACAGATTTAGAAGTTTTACAAGAGGAAATCCAAAAAATAGTAAATGATGAGCTCCCTGAAAAATGTAAAGCAATTTTTATGCTTAGTAGAATTGAAGGGAAAACAAATACTGAAATAGCCGAAACGCTCTCTTTAAGTATTCGTACTGTAGAAAATCAAATATACAGAGCTCTAAAAATTTTAAAGAAACATCTAAAAAATTATTTGTGAGTATGTCTCATTATTTTTTCGTTATTTCAGTGATAGTAAGATTTTTAAAAAAAATGGAGATTTAAATAATCGATAACAAAGAAAAATATATTTGGGAACAATGTTCTCAAAGTAATCTGCCGAGTCCTCCAGATAAAAAAGTTGTTTGGGAGAGACTTGAACAACAGATGAGTATACAAGGTTCAGTAGATGCACAAAAATCTACACAAAATCAAAGGGCGGATTCTTTAGCTCCATTTTGGATAAAACTAAAACCAAGTTTTAACTTTTTATTCGCTTTTAGTTTTCTCGCTGTTTTGTTTACTTACATAAATTTTCTTCCCACCACATTTAAAACAAGTGTAGGAGAGAAAAAAATAATTTCCTTATCTGATGGATCAAAAATACATCTTAATTCACTAAGTGACATATCGCATCATGATAGTTATAATATTAAAGACCGAACTATTAGTCTTAATGGCGAAGCATATTTTGAAGTTATGAAAGGAGAAATCCCTTTTATTGTAAAAACTGAATATGGCAATGTGAAAGTATTAGGAACTTCTTTTAATATTTACAATAGAGATGATGGATTTGAATTAGGTGTTAATGAAGGGAAAGTCAATTTCAGCAAAAATTTAGAATCCCAAGATTTAATAAAAGGACAAATTCTCCAGAACTTATCAAAGATAAATAATATTAATATTCTTGAAAAAGTATATTTGAATTATCCAGATTGGAAAAACAACAAGATATACTGCAATCAAACTTCATTAAATAAAATTTGCTCAGAGATTGAAAGAATTTTTAATATTTCTGTCACCTTTTCCAACCCTGAAGTTGGAGACCTTACTATTTCGGGTACAATAAACACTCAAACTTTAGATAATGCTCTAAGCACTATTTCATTATTAAGCCAGCATGAGTTTAAATTAAACGGTGACCAATGCACGATCCTTTAAAATAAATAGAAACAAATTACTTATCCTTTTTATTTGGATAGGCCTATTTCCAACAAATTTATTTTCAAATAATAATATCTCTTTTGATTTTAGACAAATTTATCTTCAGGATGCGCTCGATACATTAGTCAGTCAATATAATATTTCTCTGGCCTATCCAGATATTATCGAGAACCCCTTAATTAATGTCTCATGTAATCAATGTACCGATGATGATGCAGTAGAGACTATATTAAAAAATCAAAACTTAAGCTGGGAAAAAAAATCCGATCAATATGTGATATTTGCTGATCGCGGTATTTTTAAATTTTCAATATCTGGCTCAGTACTGGATTCTTTTTCTAATGAACCTATCCCTTTTGCTAATATTTTTAATTCAAGTTTAAGTATTGGAGAGATCTCAGATCAAAATGGACAATTCTCAGTTCTTAATATTTCGACTAAAACATGCACACTTAATATTTCTTATATTGGCTATAAAACAAAAAGAGTTGTTTTCTCTTTTCTAGAACATAATAATGAACATCTAAAAATAAACCTAAATCCAAAAATTCTAGCATCAAAAGCTGTTTCAATTACTGGATATAATAAAGAATTTATGGGTAAATCTGAATCGACAGGACAAATATCATTTTCACCTAAACATATCGCAAGCCTCCCTCATTTAGGTGAAATTGATATTTTCAGATCTCTGCAATTTCTACCAGGTATTCAATTAGGTAATAGCGGTACCTCTGGACTATATGTTCGTGGTGGTACACCAGATCAGAACCTTATCCTCCTAGATGGGATGAAAATATTCTATACTAGCCATATGTTTGGTTTCTTAAGTAGTATTTCCCCAGACGCGGTTAAAAATATTCAAGTTTACAAAGGTAATATACCCTCAGAATTTGGAGGAAGTCTTTCTAGTGTTATTAAATTAACGACTCGAAATGGTAATGGTTTAAAACCCCACTTTTCGTATCATAGTAACTTTATGAGTAATGGGCTTTCACTAGAAAGCCCAATTTCTTCTAGAATAAATTTTATTGTTAATATTAGAAAATCGACTAAAAATAGATCCTCAATAAACCTTTACGATTCTATCACCAAGTATGTAAATAGGAATGATCAATTTAACCTTCTTTCCGAGAGCGCTAATTCTCAAATTAATAAAGAAGCCGATTATAGTATTGCAAATAGTTATGAAGATCTTATAAGTCGGATTTCTTTTCTCGCCTCACCTCGTCATAGATTCTCATTCACAAAACTTTATGGTAATGATATAATTACTGAAAATCGAAAATATTGGGGTTTTAATAATATTTTAGCGCATGATTCGATTCGATTTGAAGAAAAGTCTAATTGGACCTCTAATGGAGAGTCGCTTAATTGGTCTTCTAAATGGAATCAATCATACAGCTCTGACTTCTTAGTCTCAAATTATATTTTCTCTAGTAATTATAATTCCATTCAAAAAAAATCAAATAATACCAACAGTCCACTATTTGGATTCGCGATTGAAAAAAACTCTTTAAAAAATAGATCTATGAAGTATAATCATAAATTTAAAGGTTTTAAAAATCATACTATTTCTGCATCCATTGAGGAATCACTCTATAAAATATATTTTGCAAACAATCTACTTGATGGAGGACTCTCTAACCAAACGTTTATTAAACAAACTACATATTTAAGTGCTACATCGATTGAAGATAATTGGATTATCAATCACTTATTAAAATTAAAAGTTGGACATCGATTATCTTATCATTCAACGACAGAACAATTCTACAGTTCACCAAGATTAGCATTGTCATTCATACCTAAAAAAAATATTAATTTTGAGATTTCGTTTAACAAGTTAAATCAATTCATACATCAATTAAATAATGTAAAAACAACGAGAGGTAATCAAAACATGTGGCTAATGTCATCAGATGTCATACCCGTTATGACTTCTAATAACATAAATGTGGGCTCACATTTGAAAAATAAAAATTATAATATAACCTTAAATGGATATCATAAATTATTGAAAAACCTATTTCAATTAAAAGATCCTTTCTATACTTCATTATCACTAAATAAAAAGGATGAAATTGAATCCATAGAATTAGATAAAGGATCTGGTGTCTCCAAAGGAATAGAATTATTAATCCGCAAAAATAAAGGTTTTATATCTGGTTGGATTTCCTATCAATTAAATCAGTCTACATATAGGTTCAAGGGATTAAATAGTGGAAATTTATTTTTTGCAAATCATGATAAGACTCATGAATTAAAGACAATAATTATGACTCGAATATTTAATTGGGATATTAGTAGCATGTGGGCAATCTCTTCAGGAGGGGTTTACACATCTGACAGCAATATTTATGTAGGTTCCGGATTTCAACTGATCACAAATGATAATAAAAATATAGCTCGGCTTCCAGCCACACATCGTTTAGATGTTAGTTTTTCAAAGTCTTTAAGAGTAAAGTCTTCAACGATAGAATTAGGTCTGTCTATTTATAATTTATATAATAAAAAAAATATAGATAATAAAAAATATAACCCTTACGACGAAAACCTAACTATTACAGACGTATTTATGTTTGGTTTTACACCTACTTTTTTTTTAAAAGCACGGATTTAATTTATTTGTGGAGGCGGGGAGAATCGAACTCCCGTCCGAAGCAGAGTAATGAAGAACATCTACATGCTTAGCCATCTGATTATTGGTTTCGTCTTGCCTTTTATCAGAGACAAAAATCAGGTAAGACTAGCCTACAAAAGTTTAATTTCAAATTAGTAGACATATTCGAAACGGACCCATGATGATGACGTTCATAGCTTAGACCATAGGTTAATCGGAGCCGGAACGAGCTGCTAGCCTAAGCTGCAGCCATGTAGCCGTAATCGGCATTTATTGTTGTGACAGATGATTTAGGAGGAGACTGTCATCCTCCGCGTGCAGTTCGACACATCTCATGTCCCGTCGATACCGATCGCCCCCAATTTTCAAAAATCTTTAAAAAATAAAAAACTACTAGAAAAACGAAAAGGCTTCTAGCGCCAACCTGAAGCCTTTTCTAAAAGTCAAAAATTAAAAAATTTAACTTTATCTCATTTGTCGTCCTCATTTTCCAAACCTTCTTTTCAAAATAATTTGACTAAAAGAGGCTTGCAATTATAGAGCTTCAATAAAACTATTAGCAACTAGTAAAGTGAATTTTTTATATTTTTTAATTTTGGAATTAAAAAAAATAATTATTTAGGGTTAAACCTTTTATCCATTTATAATATATTCATTCATATAACATAGTGATTATTGTAGTAAATCAGTCTAGGATCTAAAAATTGACAACAAAAACAATCAATATATTCTTTGTGATTATTGGTATTATTATCATCACAATTTCGATTAAGCATTATCTCTTATTACCAATAATTCTTGGCTTGAGTGTTTTAATACAAGGCATCTATGGCTTTATCAAAAATCAAAAAAAATAGTTTAATGAATAAAATCAATAAATTGATTTTATTTCTTATTGTTTCAAATCTTCTTTCTCAGGCCTTAATAAAAAATCAGGCAAAAGCTGTTGACCAAAGGTTTGAAACAAAATGGTATCCAAAAAATCGAAAACTTTCTGAAACATATTCAAAAGACTACTTAGATGGTGCTATCTCTCTTTTTTATAATAATGGTCAACGAGAGTGGAGAAGGACATATTACAAAGGCCTTCTTCATGGAATTTCTACCACATGGAATCAAAAAGGGAATCGTTTAATAGAAGGTCATTTCGAGAGTGGTGACTCTGTTGGTCTTTGGATATGGTGGGATAGTAACGGTAAAATTAAAAACAAAAAGTTATTTAAAAAGTCAAAGAGATATTCTTCTAAAATGATGTTCAATATAGAATGAAACTATAAATATTTAAATGCAAAAGTTCTTTTTATACGTAATTGAGTTAGATTCTGCAGTCGCAAATAAAAAAAAAATTCGGTTAAAGAATCCAAATTATATCAGAGGCAATGGATGTGTTTATGTCGGTCAGTCTTTTAGAAATCCATCGATCCGTTTT